>Ga0210393_10000354_pt1 | contig 41749 bp, 39 predicted proteins | sample IncBWC27OmetaG_FD_160068 | JGI IMG/M metagenome (GOLD analysis project Ga0210393, IMG submission 160068) | Forest soil microbial communities from Barre Woods Harvard Forest LTER site, Petersham, Massachusetts, United States - Inc-BW-C-27-O ...
GCGCTGGGACTGAGACCGGATCAGGGATCGATTCTCAACTCCACTTCGACGACGGCCACAACCACAATACCGGGCGCGGCAACAGCGGCAACGACCGCGGCGGCGGCAACGACTGCGACAACGACGGCGAGCACCGTCGCTGGCACGGCTGCCAACGCCTTGCTCAGCCGCACGGTACCAGGATTCAATTTCCTCGTCGGCCAGGAAGCCCAGCCGGCTGCGATCCTGACCGCCTTGCACACGGTCACCGGCGTGAAGGTGTTGTCCAACCCGTCAGTGGTCGTGGTCAACAACCAGGCGGCCACGCTTCAGGTCGGCAACCAGGTTCCGATCTCGACCGGCTCGGCAAGCGTTCTCAATGCCGCAACCGCCAGCAGCAATACCATCGTCAACACTGTCGACTATCGAAACACCGGCATCATCCTGCACGTCTCTCCTCGCGTCAGCGCCAATGGCGACGTGAGACTCGAGATCGAGCAGGAGATCAGCAACGTTTTGCCCGGCAGCGCAGCCAACGCCTTGAACCCGACCATCCAGGAGCGGAAGGTCAAGAGCTCGATTTCGATCGCCAACGGCCAGACGGTGTTGCTGGCCGGCCTGATCCAGGACCAGAAGAACGAGAACAAAAGCGGCATTCCGTTGCTGGATGATCTTCAGGGCATAGGCAATGCGTTCTCCAATCAAGACAATACGAAGATGCGCACCGAGTTGATCATCTTCATCCGCCCCCAGATCATTCGAAACAGCACGGATGCGCATACGATTGCCGAAGAACTTCGCTCCAAGCTGCGCGGCTCCGTTAGTGCGAGCTCCCCCAATGAAACGAACACTCACTAATCTGCTGCCGGCGCTCGCGCTGGTTTTGGCCTGCGTCATGGGCTCGGACGGTTTCGCCGGCGAGACCATTCGCTATCGAGGCGATGGAGAGCCGGTCGTGCTGGCGCGCGGCAATGCCCGTGCGCTGGGACGCCTCGGCTTCCGGTACGAAAACGGCCTCGGCGTGCCGCAAAACTACATCGCAGCCGCTGATCTCTATCGGCGCGCGGCAGAGCAAGGCGACGTTTTCGCCCAATGCAGGCTTGGCTTGAGCTACGACAAGGGCCACGGCGTGCGGCAGGATTTCATTCTTGCCTACAAATGGCTCGACCTTGCGGCAGCGAAGGCGCCGCGGCGTGAACATGACTTCTATTTGAGGCTTCGTGATGCGGTCGCCTCGAAGATGTCGCTGGCTCAGGTATCCGAAGGCCAGAGGCTGGCTTTGATGTGGGCCGGCAACTGGGCCTCGGAGCACTACTGAAGCGCTGCCGACGCGCCGCTAGTGATCGGCGCCCGGCCCGTCGACGGTCTCGACGAATCCCGCCCGCAATTCCGCATTTGCCGTCCGCATGTCGACGCCGCCGACCCAGCGCCCGACGACGAGCGTCGCGATGATGTTGGAAGTCAGGTTGGTCGCGGCGCGGATCTGCGCCATGAAGCGGTCCGCCCCAAGCAACAGCGCGATGCCGGCGACCGGAACCGCATCGACCACCGGAAGCGTCGCCGCAAGCGCGATGAAGCCTCCGCCGGTCACGCCGGCCGCGCCCTTGGAGGTGAACAGCATCACGAACAACACGCTGAGCTGGTGCCAGATCGTCAGGTGAACGTTAAAGGCGTGCGCCAGAAACAGCACCGACATCGTCATGTAAATGGCGGTGCCATCCATGTTCAGGGAAAACCCGCCGGGCATCACCAGCCCCACGACTTCCTTCTTTACGCCGAGCTTTTCCAGTTTCTGCATCGAGCGCGGCATCATGGTCTCGGCCGAGGTTGCCGCGAACACGAACAGGATTTCGTCCTTGAAGTAATTCAGCACGCGGCCGATGCCGAAGCCCGAGAGCCTGAGAAAGCCGCCAAGCACGATCAGCACGAACAGGATGCTGACGATGTAGACCGAGGCGACAAGCTGTCCGAGGTCGAGCAAGGTCCGCAGGCCGTATTTGCCGACGGTGAAGGCCATGGCGCAGAGAGCCGCGATCGGCGCGCAATACATGATGATCCGCACCATGCCGAATAACGCTGCGGCCGCCGCCTCAAGAAAGACCACGACCGGCTTGCCGCGGTCTTGGGCCATGCTCAGGCCCAGTCCAAGCAACACCGCAACGAACAGAACCGGCATGATGTCGCCCTTGACGAACGGTTCGACAAAGGAAGATGGGACGATCGAGAGCAGAAAATCCGCTAGACCAACGCTTTTGGCACCATTGGCGTAAGCTTCGACGGATTTCGGATCAAACGCGGCCGGGTCGGCGTTCAGTCCTCTTCCGACTTGCCAGACATTGCCGACCATCATCCCGATGATGAGCGCCAGGGTCGACGCCACCTCGAAATAGATCAGCGCCTTGGCCCCGACATTGGCGACGTGGCGAATGTCGCGCATCTTGGCGATTCCGAGCGCGATCGTGGTGAAGATGATCGGACACACCACGACCTTGATCGCCTTCACAAAGGCATCGCCAAAAGGCTTGAGGTTTACGGAGAAGTCCGGAACGACGTAGCCCAGCCCGGCGCCGAGCACGACCGCGGCGAGCACCTGCACATAAAGCTTGCGATAAAACGGTAGATTCAGGGACGGGATGTTAGTGTTCGCCGGCACACGGACTGCGGTCTCGGGCGATTGGTGGTCGACTTCTAACGCTGACATCTACTGCTCCCCGAACACCCCGGCAGAAGACGGCCTCGGCCTATCCGGCCGCGCCGTCACCCCCTCCCCTTAATTCCCGTCCGAGCTATTCCGCGGCCACGCGATTGAGGGCGGCGTGACCATGGGTCTTGACCACGACCTTGATCGCATCCTCGATCCGTTCGCGGGCATATTTCAGCGCGGTCGGCAGATCCTCAAGCGCGAAGGTATGCGTATGCACCTTGGTCGCGTCAAAGCGCTTCTGCGCCATGAATGCCTCGGCGCGGTGCGTCGCGCTCTTGCCTTCGCCGCGGATGCCATAAACGTAGATGTTGTTACGCACGATATAGGCGATATCGACCTCGGCGGGTTTGCCCGGAAATGCCGCCAGACAGATGCGGCCGCCGCGGTTGACCATGCGCGCGGCTTCATTGACGGCCTCCGGCGCGCCGGAGCACTCAACGACGTAGTCGACACCCTTGCCGCCGTTCAGCTTGCGCACGGCCGCGACCGGGTCTTCGTTCTTGGCGTTGACGACGTAGTCGGCGCCGAGCTCGCGCCCGATCTGAAGGCGGTTGTCGCGCGTGCCGGTCAGGATCACCGGACTTGCGCCAAGCGCCTTGGCAACCGCCACGCCGAGCAATCCGATCGGACCGGGACCCGTCACCACGACGCTCTCACCGGCGACAAGCCCGCCCAGTTCGGTCAGCCCATACATCGCGGTGCCGGCCGTGACCACCAGCGTTGCCTCCTCGTCCGACATCTCGTCGGAGATCGCGACCAGCGTGTTGATGCTGTTGACGGCGTATTCGGCAAATCCGCCGTCGGTCGTAAAGCCGTTGGCGCGATGTCCCTTGTCGACATCGCCGTAGTTCAGTCCGTAATTATGGCAGGCCGTGTACATGCCTTCGCGGCAGCGCTTGCACTGGCCGCATCCGGCGTGGATTTCGACGGTGACGCGCTGTCCGATCCTGTATTCGTCAACGCCCGGCCCGAGCGCCACGACCGTGCCCATGTATTCGTGGCCCGGCGTGAAATTCTTGTTGAACGGCATGCCTCCCTGAATCATCGCCGGCGGCCCATGGTGGATGATTTCAAGATCGGTCGCGCAGATCGCCACCGCATCGATGCGGACAAGAACCTCGGCGCGCTTCGGAACCGGCACCGGCTTTTTGGTCAGCGTCAATTGATCGGGATCGCCCAGCACCCAGGCCCGCATCGTGTCTGGAATCGGAAAATCAGGCGAGGTCTTGACGTGATCGGGCTTGTACATGGGTTTCACTCCTGAATGTCTTCGTTATTCTGCCGCCAGGCTTTTGACTGATCCCCGCAGGATCGCGCCGGGGGCGCCAAGCTCGGCCGACAATTCATCCGCCGCAGCGATCAGGTGCACCTTGAGCTGATCGATGTAATCCGTCGTGGCGCGAAACGCCGGCGACGACACGCTGATGGAGCCGACGACGGCGCCGGCATGGTCGCGAATGGCCGCGCCAAGGCAGATGACACCGGGCCGAAACTCTTCGCGGTCAATCGAGAAGCCTCTCCGGCGCGTCAGCCGCAATTCTTCTTTCAGCGCCTCAATGTCGGTAATGGTCTGCGGCGTAAACGCCGTGAGACCCTTGTCAGCCACAATCCGGTCGAGTTCGTTCGGCGGCAACCACGCCAGAATGGCCTTGCCCGTTGCGGTCGCATGCGCGGCACCTGCGTTTCCGCCGAGGCCCGCATCGACGCGGACCGCATGCCGCGACTCCCGGCGCAGGACGTGGACCAGGTTGGTATCCTGCATGATCGCAAGCTGGACGGATTCTTGCGTCTGATCGTTCAGGCGATCGAGATAGCTCTGCGCACGCCGCGGCAAATCCACCTGCCGCAGGCAGGCCGCGCTGAGATGAAGAATGCGCGATCCCAGAACATAGCTGCGGCTGTTGATGCCGCGCGAGACGTAACCCCAATTGTGCAGGGTCGAAATCAGATGGTGACACGTCGAGACGTTCAATCCCGCGGTCGCGGCGATTTCGGTCAGCTTCGCTTCGCCGCCGGCATCCGCCATGACGTCGAGAATGAGGAAGGCGCGATCAAGCGCCTGGATGCCGCCATGGTCTCTTCCCATCGGCGGACGCGCCGGCATGACGCCGCGCCTCTCATTGGCTGTTTCGGACGGCATCGACGTAGGCCCTCCCGGTTGTTGGTTTTGACCAGTAGGGCCCGATCTGCCGGATCAGTGCAACTTAATTTTCACATGACGGTCCTCAATTTCATTAGGCGAAAACTTCACGCTCAACGCCCACGGCCGTTAGTTGCATTCGGCCCAAGCGGATTCTCTATCATGTTGAAAATTATGTCGAAATTCGCATCCGGCCAGCGCCCGCAGCAGACGGCGCCTGCGCGGCCTTGCAAGTAAACCCAAGCCCGTTTCGCGGGAGCAACCAGCCGCTGCTGCCTTTATATCCATGTAGGATCTCCAGCGATTCAGGCGCGCGTCGAACGCAGCGACGAAGCACTCGAAAACAACACGGATTAGGGCCTTTCGGCGGGCGTCATCACCAACGATATGCAAAAGGCGCTCGACCTCGCCTTCGGACTGGAATCGGGCATGGCCCATCTCAATGACTGCACCGTTGCGGATGGACCCCATGTTCCGTTCGGCGGCGTCAAGAACAGCGGCTTTGGACGCGAGGGCGGCCGCTTCTCGATGGAAGAAATGACCGAAGTGAAATGGATCACCATGCAACGCGGACAGCGCGGCTTCCCGATGTGATTTTCCACGCTGCGACATTTCGAGACAATCCTGCGAGGCGATCGACGATCGCCTCGCAATTATCATGATGCCCTCGGTGCCCAGAATTCGCCGCGATGGTCGGCGCGATATTTGATTGAATATAACGTTGACGCCGGCCCGGAGCCGGGCGCAGACTGTTTTCAGGTTTCGCCTCAGAGCAGTTCAACCATGCCGCGAATCCAAGCTCGCCCTCGCTGTCCTCCATCAGGCGCGTCCCGGTTTTCCGGGGCCGTGCACGCGCGGGAGTAACGTCGAACCCCATCGCCATAACCGGACGCCGAAAAGGCGCCACCACATCAGGGAGAAATGCCATGTACCAGCAGGCTTTAGAGAAAGTCTCGAAGCAGGTTTTGATCCGCGACCGCTACGACAATTTCATCGGCGGAAAATGGGTAGCGCCAACGGAAGGCAAATACTTCGAGAACCCGAGCCCGATCACGGGCAAGCGGCTCTGCGACATTCCGCGTTCCACGGCCGCCGACATCGAACTCGCGCTGGACGCGGCTCATAAAGCCAAGGACGCCTGGGGCCGCACCTCGGTGCAGGAACGCTCCCGCATCCTGAACAAGATCGCCGACAAGCTCGAATCCAATCTGGAACTGTTGGCGCTGGTGGAGACCCTCGACAACGGCAAGCCGATCCGCGAAACCACCTATGCCGATATGCCGCTGGTTGTCGATCACTGGCGTTATTTCGCGAGCGTCGTGCGCGCCCAGGAAGGCGGCATCTCCGAGATCGATCATGACACCGTCGCCTATCACTTCCATGAACCGCTTGGCGTCGTTGGCCAGATCATTCCGTGGAACTTTCCGATCCTGATGGCGACCTGGAAGCTTGCGCCCGCATTAGCCGCGGGCAACTGCGTCGTGCTGAAACCTGCCGAGCAGACCCCACTCGGCATCCTCGTCGTGATGGAATTGATCGCCGACATCCTGCCGCCCGGCGTCGTCAACGTCGTCAACGGTTTCGGCATCGAAGCCGGCAAGCCCTTGGCGCAGAACAAGCGGATCGCCAAGATCGCGTTCACCGGCGAGACGACGACGGGACGCATGATCATGCAATATGCGTCCGACAACATCATTCCCGTCACACTCGAGCTTGGCGGAAAATCGCCGAACATCTTCTTTGCCGACGTGGCGGCGGAAGACGACGACTTCCTGGACAAGGCGCTGGAAGGCTTCGCGATGTTCGCGCTGAACCAAGGCGAAGTCTGTACCTGCCCGAGCCGCGTGCTGGTGCAGGAATCGATCTACGACAAGTTCATGCAGAAGGCGGTCGCTCGCACCAAGAAGATCAAGCAGGGCCACCCGCTCGATCCCGAAACGATGATCGGCGCTCAGGCCTCCAACGACCAGCTTGAGAAGATCCTCTCCTATCTCGATATCGGCAAGCAGGAAGGCGCCAAGGTGCTGACCGGCGGCAATCGGGCGAAGATGGATGGCGAACTGGCCGAAGGCTATTACGTCGAACCGACGATCTTCGAAGGCAACAACAAGATGCGTATCTTCCAGGAGGAGATTTTCGGTCCCGTGGTTTCGGTCACGAAGTTCAAGGACGAGAACGATGCGCTGGCGATCGCCAACGACACGCTCTACGGACTCGGCGCCGGTGTCTGGACCCGCAACGGCACCCGCGCCTACCGGTTCGGCCGCGCAATCCAGGCCGGCCGGGTCTGGACCAATTGCTACCACGCCTATCCCGCGCATGCGGCCTTCGGAGGTTACAAGGCATCGGGCATCGGGCGTGAGAACCACAAGATGATGCTCGACCACTATCAGCAGACCAAGAACATCCTGGTCAGCTATTCGAACAAGGCGCTCGGTTTCTTCTGAGCGAAATCTTTGCGATCACAGGCGTGGGCCTTGCCCGCGCCTGTGATGCGTGCTGTGCGGGGCCTGGAATTGTTCGGAGTTGCAACATGGTCGACAGGGTTGAGATTACGGACAAGGCCGTCGAAATCGTTGAACGCCTGAAGGCGCAACATGGCGCGCTGATGTTCCATCAATCCGGCGGCTGCTGCGATGGCTCGGCGCCCATGTGTTATCCGGCCGGAGACTTTCGTCTCGGTCCACAGGACGTGTTCCTGGGCAAGATCGCGGATTGCGATTTCTATATCGGTGCGGCGCAGTTCGAATACTGGCAGCACACCCAGCTCATCATCGATGTCGTTCCCGGCCGCGGCTCCGGATTCTCTGCCGAAGCCCCAGAGGGGGTCCGGTTTTTGACCCGGAGCCGGGTCTTCACCGACGAAGAAGTGGCAGAGCTTGAAGCGGCCGGCCCTCCGGCGAGAGCGGCCTGAAAGCCGGACGGCGCAGCGCATCACAAAACTACGCTGCCGTCGGCCGCCTGCAGACCAGATCGATCTCGATCAGCGCCTTATACGCAAGCCCGGTGACGCCGACGCAGGTGCGCGCCGGAAGCCGGTCGGCCGGAAAATAGCTGCGATAGGTTTCGTTCATCGCCGCGTAGTCGTCGTCAAAGCGCGTCAGATAGATGCGCGACATCACGACGTGTTCGAGGCCGAGCCCAAGTCCGGCGAGCACGATCTTCAGATTAGCCATCACCGCATGGGTCTGGGCGACGATGCCATCGGGCAATACGCCCGGCGTCTCCGGACGATCCGGCATCTGCCCCGTGACAAAAACGAAGCCGTCGGTTTCGACAGCATGGCTGAACGGTGCGACCGGCTTCGGGCCGCCGGCAATCATGTGAAATTTCAAGGTTGATTCCTTACTTGGTGAGACGGGATGCGTCGTCGAATATGCTCTTGCGCAAGACGGCGTGCACGCCCCAATTTCCGTCGACGACCTGCGTGACGCCGAAATCGATGGCCGCCGACATCAGCGCGATCGCCTCGTCCTCGCTCAGTCCTTTGACGTTCATCAGGAAGCGCCGCATTTTGCGGAACGCATCCTTCATCGCAAGGTCGAGCGAGGATTTGGCGTAAACCTCGCTTTGGCCCTGCGTACCGAACTCGGCCAGGTAGTTGGGGTGACTGAATCCGGTCAACACCCATTCGGTCTCGGTCTCGATCAACGGGTACGTCAGGTCGGCAAACGGACGGCCTTCCAATTGACCCTTCTTGTGCAGCACGACCTGAAACGTGCCGGTCATCGAGCATTCAACGGCCGTGCCGCTGATCTCGCCGTCGCCTTGCGCGGCATGGGGATCGCCGACCGACAACAGCGCGCCGGGCACCGACACCGGCAGATAGATCGTCGACCCCTTGCCGAGCCGCCAATTGTCGAGATTACCGCCGAAATAGGACGGCGGCACGGAATCGACGAAATCAGCCTCGCGCGGCGCCAGCGCGATCACGCCAAAATGCGGACGCAAGGGAATGCGGATGCCGTCCAGGACGTCATGGCGTCGTTTGACGCTGCGTGGCGGCACTGGCACGCCGGGATAGTCGTAGGTGTGATGGACGACGCCGAACGGATCGGTCTGCGGCTCCCAGCGATAGGAATATAACGCGCGCGCATGAGGTTCGGCCGCATCGTTGAAGATCTCGTAGATCGTCACCACCTCGCGCGGCTTCGGCTCGGCGAGGAATTCGTCATAGTGATAGCCCCACCACGCCGCGACGCTGGAGCCGAACACCCGCCCCACATACTCGCCGCTTTGGCTCGGACGCGGCACAATGTCGAGAATACGCACCTCCAGCACGTCGCCGGGCTGTGCGTCCTTGACGGCGACCGGTCCGGTGCAGATGTGCACGCCAAACCCTTCACCGGCGCCGCGGCCAAACACCGAGGCATCCATTGGACCCGCCCCGCGCCGATCCACCGTCTTGCCTTCGCGCGTCCAGCGAAAGAGTTCTTCCGCCGCCGCATCGCCCGCAATCATGCGTTCGGCATCGTCGGAAGCATGCTGGGTCAGGGTTTCGATCGTGATGGTGTCGCGGGAACGGATTTCGGCCTGCGGCTGTAACGACCGGCTGAAGAACCCCCAATGGACCCGCTCGGCCGTGATCTCGAGGTGATGGTGGGTGGGCTCGGCCGCAAGATCGGCTTCATCGTTGGCGGCAAGAGGAGCGGCAATCCGGGCGGAGGCTGCCACCGTCCGTTGCTGGCGAAGCTGGGCAAGTGCGTCCTGCGGCCAGCCGCGTTGGCCTGCCGCGGCCGTCGGAGTCGCAACGCGTTCGGCCTCCTGCTGGCGGAATTCACGCGGCGAGAGACCGAAACGGGCGCGGAAGGTGCGGCTGAAATGGGCGGAATCACCGAACCCATAGCGGTAGGCGATTTCGGAAATCGTATGATGGCCTTCCGCCGGATTGGCGAGGTCCGCCCAGGCCCGCTGCAGCCGCCGCTCGCGGACATAGTGGCTGAAATTGTCACTAACCCCTTCAAACAGCTTTTGCAGGTATCGCTCGGAAATTCCCTCGCTTTGCGCCACACGCGCCGGCGTCAGGTCGGGATCCTCCAGCCTGCGTTCGATGGTCTGGTATACGCGGTTCATGATCGCCGCCTTGGTCGAACTGCCGCCGTCGCAGACCGGCGCTGCCATTTGCAGGGTCAGCGCGAAAAGCAGATCGGCCAGGCCCTGCGCCACGACGTCCCATTCGAGATCGGACAGCGCATCGAGCGACTGCACGGCTGAGCTAAGCGCGCGGGCAAAGACCCCAGCAAATCCTTGCGGCGCCATCGCACGCGGTTCGATCCAGCCGACAGCGCCGGTCTTGCGGCCGTGAAATGCTTCACCCGTGACATAAAGTCCGATCGCGCGCAGGTCCCGCTGGAAGAACAGCGTCCAGTCGCCATGCGGCGGCAGCACCAAAAGATGTCCGGCCGGAACAATCTGATGTCCGCCATGGTGCAGGACGACGCCGTCCTCGGTCGGCAGCAATGCGATGGGCAGCGCGTCATCGCCAGCGCCTGACAGCGGCGCGATACCTTGGGAACCCGCCGCGAGCTTGACCAGTGTGATGCCCTTGGCGCTGCGGCGGGAGGCGGTAGCATGTCCGGCATAAAATGTCGGGTTCGACAGCGGTTGCAGCCCGGCCGTGCTCAAAACGTCACGCCACGCGTCCAGCCGATCATGCTCGGCATACGATTCACTCGTAAACGGACGAAAACCCATGCGCTAACCCACACCGCCGCGCTCAATCGAAGCAACCTCCGTGCCAGCAGCACGGTGTCGCCCGACCCATGGCCGGCGTTGCAGTAAAATCTCAGCGATGGCTATTTTTTGTTGTCTGTCAGCTCCTTAGTCGCATCTGAAGACGTTCTTTCTGATCGTTCCGTGGACCCCCCAATTGGCGTCAACCACTTGGGTGACGCCAAAATCGGCACCCACCGACATCAGCGAGATCGCCTCGTCTTCGCTCAACTTGTGCACGGTCATCAGGAAGCGGCGCAATTTGCGGAACGCATCACGCATCGCCCGGTCCAGGCTCGAATGGTTGGCGATCTCGGTCTCGGCGCCCGCGCCAAGCTCCGCCAGATAATTCGGATAGGTAAAACCGTAGACGGACCAGGCCTGCTCATTCTCCAGCATCGGATGAGTGAGGCCTTCCAGGGCGGTGCCGGCCAACTCGTTTTTCTTGTGCAGGATGAATTCGAAGTCGCCGGTGAGCGAGGTTTCGATCGCGGTGCCGCCAAGTTCACTGTCGCCCTGCGCGGCATGCGGATCGCCGACGGAAAAGAACGCGCCGGGAACCGCGACCGGATAATACATCCGCGCGCCCTTGCCGATCCGCCAGTCGTCGATATTGCCGCCGGTATAACTCGGTGGAATCGAGCTGACGAAATCCTGCTCCGACGGAGCCAGTCCCATGGTCCCGAAATGCAACCGCGCCGGCACCTTGACGCCCGTCAGGATGTTTTCGCGCTTGCGGATGGTGGCGTGATCGACCCGCACACCAGGGTAATCGATGGTCGCGTGCACGATGCCGTCGGGATCGGTTTGCGGGGTCCAGACATAATTATAGACCGCCTTGGCAAAGGGTTCTCCCGATGTGTCGAGTTCGAAAATCGTCACCACTTCACGCGGCTTCGGCTCCTCGATCAGGTCGTGATAGTGAAAGCCCCAGTTCGCCGCCGCATTGGAGCCAAAACACTTGCCGGCGTAGCAGGCCTTGCACGCCGGCCGTGGCCGGATGTCGAGGATACGCACTTCGAGAATATCGCCGGGCTCGGCATTTTCGACTGCGACCGGGCCGGTCAGGAGGTGGACGCCGATGCCCTCGCCCGCCCCGCGGATGAACGGGCCCTCGGTCGGGCCCGAGCCGCGACGGGCCATGGTTTTCTGTTCCCTGGTCCAATGAAAGACGGCTTCGGCGCCGGGATCGTCGGCGATCATGCGCTCGTAATCGTCATTGGCGTGGTGCGTCAGCGTCTCGATGGTCGCGCGATCGCCGGACTTCAGCGTCAGGGACGGCGCGACCTTCTTGCTGAAGTAACCCCAGTGCATGGTCTTTGGTGAAACCGGAAGCAGATGGTGTTTCATGCTGATGACCTCAGGCGGCAACTGGAGTTTTCAGGAAAGATAGAAAGCGAACGGACGACATCATCATTCCTCCGCCGCCATGGCGCTGAGGAAGCGCTGGGCCACCAGCGTCTTCGGACTGTTCAACACCTCGCGCGCCGGCCCCTCCTCGACGATGGAGCCGCCCGACAACAGGAGGACGCGGTCGGCGACCTCTTCGGCGAAGCGCAACTGATGCGTTGAAATGATCATGGTGAGCCCATCCTCGATCGCGAGCCGCCGGATCACCTCCAGCACCTCGTTGACGAGTTCGGGATCGAGCGCCGAGGTCGGCTCGTCGAGCAGCAGCACGCTGGGATTGGGCGCAATCGCGCGTGCGATAGCGACGCGCTGTTGCTGGCCGCCCGACAAATGGCGCGGCAACGCATCGGCGCGCTGGGTGAGACCGACGCGCTCCAGTAATTCGCGGGCGCGCCGATCGGCGTCGGTGCGGCTCCAGCCGTGCACCCACCGCAGCGGCCCCGCGATATTCTCTTTTGCGGAAAGGTGGCCGAACAGATTGAACTGCTGGAACACCATGCCGACGCCGACCTCGGCGCGCTCGTTGGCGAGTGCGCGCGGTGACAATGGCTTGCCGTTATCGCCGAAGCCGAGGCGGCGGCCGCCGACCTTGATCGTGCCTGCCTCCCAGCCCTCGAGATGGTTGATACAGCGCAGCAGCGTGCTCTTGCCGGAGCCGGAAGGGCCGAGCAGCGCGATCACCTCGCCGATCCGCACCGTCAGATCGACGCCCGCAAGGACGGCCTGCTTGTCGTACCGCTTGCGCAGATCCTCGACGTCGACGGCGACATTGTTACGGCGGAGCATCTCCGCCCGTTTGGCGTGATCGACCAGCTCTAACTTCGGCCGTGGCGGCGGCAGTTCGGCGACGCCTGCATCCTTGATCGCCTCCGGAGAGATTTCCAGCGGCTCATCGAGCGGCTGAAAGCGGTACCAGGGCAACAACCGCATCAGGCGCTGGTGCGAGGATTTGCGATCGAGATCAAGCCAGGCCTCGACGACAAGCTGGATCACGGCGATTGCGCCGGTCAGGCACAGATAGATCAGGCCGGAAGCGAAAAAGATCGAGAAGAAGTCGAAGGTCGAGGATGCCAGCTGCGTCGAGCGCAGCGTCAGCTCCTGCACGGCGATCACGGACGCCAGCGATGAGTTCTTCAGCGCGCTGACCGCCTCCGCGCCAAACGCCGGGATCATGGCGCGAATCGCCTGCGGCGCGATGATGCGGTTCATCAGCACGCCGGGCGTCATGCCCAAGGCCTGCCCGGCCAGAATTTGCCCGCGATCGACGCCGAGCACGCCGGCGCGCAGGATTTCGGAAATAAAAGGCGCCTCATTGGCGGCGAGCGCCGTGCCGGCCGCGAGGATCGCCGGCAATTTGATGCCGATATGCGGCAGAGCGTCGTAGACGAACACCATCTGCAGGATCAGCGGCGTGCCGCGGAAAATCACGCTGTAACCGCGCGCGAAAGCCGCGAGCACGCCGAAGCGGCTCAATTGCATGGCCGCCAAGATTATTCCCATCATCAGCCCGCCGATCAGCCCGAGGCCGGTCACCTGCAAGGTGACCGCGATACCCTCGAGCAGATACGGCAGGCTGAGGTAATGGAGAAAAAGATCCATTACTTGACCGTGAGCAGGCCTGGTTCCTTCAGGTTGGCAGGATCAAGATCCCACTTCTTCAGAAGCGCGGCCTGGTCACCCGACTTGTAGATCTCGTTCATGGCCGCCATCACGGCCTCGCGGAACTTCGGCTTGTCCTTCGGCACGGCAATGCCGACGGAATAAGGGATCGTCACGGCGATAGCCTTCTCAAGTTTGTCCGGATTGGCCTTCACCGCATTGTCCACGGTGTTGACATCGTTGATATAGGTGTCGGCACGGCCAGCGAGGATCGCCTGGATGCAGTTGGCGTTGTTGTCATAGAGCTGCAACGTCGGCTCCGGCTTGCCGGCTTCCTTGCACTTCGGCGCCATGTCCTGAACCAGCGGAACCTCGACAAAGCCGGTATTTTCCGCTGCCGCCGCGCCGCACAGCGACATGTTGATGCCGTCGATCTTCTTCGGATTGCCCTTGGCGACCAGCACGCCGTCGAACACCTTGGAATAGGTGATGAAGTCGGCCGCCTTGGCGCGCTCTTCGGTCGCATAGATGTCCGAAATCACGATGTCGGCCTGCCCGCTCGCCAGCGTCGTCAGCAATGCTGCGAAGGTCACGGCCTTGTAGGTCACCTTGAAACCGAGGCATTCGCCGATCTCTTCGCCGAGATCGATGTCGAAGCCGACATATTTGTTCGGGTCTTTCGGGTCGATCGCTTCATAGCCCGGCGTATGCGGATTGATCGCATTGACCAGCGTCTTTCCCTTCCAGTCCGGAAACTTTTCCTGCAAACCGGCGCAGGCGGAGGGCGCTGCCTTGGCCGTCACCGGCGCTAAAAGACTGGCCAGGACCATGGCACCGAGTACGACGCTACGCGAGCCCGCGACTTGCAGGCGCCGCCTGAGTTCTTCAGTGAACAATCGCTTTCGCATCTTCTTCTCCTTCGACATCGTCATGGCCACGCCATGATCCAATTTCGAGAGCGGAGCGTAGTGGCGGCGTTCCCGGTCTGGCTTGTCTTGGGACGCACAAAAAATTGGATAAGCGCATGCTATAAAACGGGCACGGCCTGCAACTAATTTAATCACCCCCGTCGGCGGGGGTGGGATACTTGATCTGCTGGCTCTCACCCGAAGAAGAGAAAGCGCGCGAAATGAACAGATGGCTAGCCGCCGCGGCTTTAACGTTGAGTTTGGTTGTGGCGCCCGCGCAGGCCGAAGCGCCGGCGACCAAAATCAGGTTCACGCTCGACTGGAAGATCCAGGGCCTTCATGCCTGGTTCTACTGGGCCAAGGCGAAAGGCTACTTCACGGCGGAAAACCTCGACGTCACTATCGATCAGGGCGAAGGCGCGGCGGCCACGGTCACCCGTATCCTGTCCGGCGCCTACGATGCCGGTTTCGGCGACATCAATGCGATCATTCAGAACGCCGCGACGCGACCCGCGGAAGCGCCGGTCATGGTCTACATGATCTACAGCAAGGCGCCGTTCGCGCTGCTGACCAAGGCCAGCGGGCCTTTGAAATCGCTGAAAGATCTTCCGGGAACCAAAATCGGCGCACCGGCCGGAGCCGCAGCGCTGAAACTGTTGCCAGTGCTCGCCAAGAACAACCAGATCGACTATGCGAGCCTCGCTATCACCCAGGTCGCGCCGAACCTTCAGGAGCAGATGCTGCTGCAAGGCCAGGTGGACTCGATCGCGGTGTTCAGCGCCACCAGTTATATGAATCTGGTGTCACTGAAGCTTGATCCCGACAAGGATTTTCGCTGGTTCTTCTACGCCGATCACGGCATCGATCTTTATTCGAATGGCGTCATGGTCTCGCCAAAGCTCGCTCACGAAAAGCCGGAGGCGGTCAAAGGTCTCCTGAGAGCGATCAATCGCGCCATCCGCGAGACCGTCAACGATCCGCAGGCGGCCATCGATCTTCTGGCAACCGAAGAGCCGTTGCTGAAGAAGGATATTGAGCTGCGCCGTCTGATTTATGTCTGGGGATCGCTGATCGACACACCCGAAGCGCAGCAATTGGGAATTGGCGATGTGAATGATGACAGGTTGAAATCCTCGATCGCCATCATCTCGACGTCCTTTGAATTGCCGCGGCAGCCGGAGGCCACGCAAGTTTTCGATCGCGGCTTTCTGCCGCCGAAGGCAGACCGGACTCTTGCGGCCATCAATCACTGAAAAGAAAAGCGGGACTTGAAGATGCGCCAGATCGACTGTGCCCATTTGCTCACCGGCAAAGGTGTCGAGAATAACCAAACGATCGAGATCGACGGCGAGCGCATCGGCGCGCTCCGCCCCTGCACGGAAGCGTCAAAACCGCGCCGGCTCGCGATGCCGGCGCTCGTCAACGCCCATGACCATGGCCGCGCTGTTCGTACCAGCTCGATCGGCGCCAGCGGCAAGCCGCTGGAAGCCTGGCTGCAATATCTGGCGTTATTCCCTTCCGTCGATCCCTATCTCGCCGCAGCCGTCTCGCTCGGCAACAGCGCGCTCGGTGGCGCCGGCATCGTCATGATGCATTACACGCGCGCGCAGGGCTTTACCGATTTGCCGACCGAAGTTGCGGAAGTGGCGCGCGCGGCGCGCGATGTCGGCGTGCGCGTCGGATTTGCGGTTTCGATGAAGGACCGCAACCCGATCGGTTATGGGCCGCCCGAGCCGCTGCTCGATGCGCTTCCGAAAGACGCCCGCGAGGAAATCGTCAGCCGCTTCGTCCGCCCGCCGCTGGCGCCGAAGGACTACATCAAGCTCGTGGAAGATGTCGCCGCAGCCGCCGATGGTCCCACCTTCAACGTTCAGTATGGTCCGAATGGCGTGCAATGGTGCAGCGACGCGCTATTGGAGGCCGTTGCCGAAGCCTCAAGCCTGTCCGGACGACGGGTCCATATGCATCTGTTTGAAACACGCTATCAGCGCGGTTATCTCGATCAGCTCTACAGCGGTGACGCCGTCAAATTCCTCGATTCAATTGGCCTGCTCTCCCCTCGCCTGACATTGGCGCATTGCGTGTGGGCGCGGCCCGACGAACTCGAACTGCTTGCCGCGCGTGGCGTGACGATCTCGACCAACTCAAGCTCGAATTTGAAGCTGCGTTCGGGCGTGGCCCCGGTCGCAAAGATGTTCGGATGCGGTTGCCGCGTGGCCATGGGAATTGACGGCGGCGCGCTCGATGACGACGACGATATGTTGCGCGAGCTGCGCCTCACCCATCTTTTGCATCTTGGTTCCGGCTTCACGCCGAAAGTGAACGAGAACGACATGCTGTCCGTTGCTTCGAAGACCGGCCGCCTGTCGGTCACCAATTCGGCCGAGGGCGGCATCGTCGAGATAGGCGCGCCGGCCGATCTGTTGCTGCTGGATTATGATGCGCTCGATGACGACGCCCTGCGCGACGATCTCGATCCAGTGGATATCGTCTTCTCGAGAGTGACCGCCCGTCACATCAGCGAACTCATCATCGCCGGGCGCACCGTCGTGCGAGACGGCCGCGTGCTCGGCATCGATCTCGAGGCCGCCCGCAAGGAAGTCGTGCTCCGGATGCGGGCAGGCCAGCCGGCCATGGCAACGTTTGCGGCCGCGTTATCGCAGCTTGATCGCGCGCTGGCCGAGCACATGGAACGCCAATTCAGCTGCACGTGAGGCGAATGAATTTCAAAAGAAGATCCACAACAAACGCCAGGATCGGACACACCGTCCATGCTTCTTTCGTTCGACGTCTTCGGCACCCTCATCAACGTACGCGAAAGCTCCTACGACGCTTTTCGTTCCATCCTCGGCGAATATGGCCGATCGGATGTCGACGTCCGGGCATTCTGGGAATATTGGGAGGAAAGAAACATCTCCCATTATTGGGAGACCTATCGGCCCTACAAGGAAATCTGCGCGTTATCGCTCAGTGAGGCGTTCGCTCACTTCAACGTTCCCGGCGACCCCAGCGCCATTTCCCATTACTTCGACGCGTTCAGCCGTTTCCAGCTCTATCCGGATGTCCTTTCAACGCTCGAAAGTTTGAGCCGGCGCCATCGGCTGGCGATTGTCTCCAATATCGACAACGATCTTCTGGCGGCGACGCCGCTAAGGCGCGAATTCGATCTGGTTTGCACGGCTGAAAAGGCACGCGGCTACAAGCCCGACGGCACCCTGTTCCGCTATCTGCTGGAGCACGCCGGAGTGCCTCTGAATCAGATCCTGCATTCCGGGCAATCGCAATTCACCGACATGGTCGGCGGCAAGCCGCTCGGCCTGACGATCGCCTGGATCAACCGGCGCAACATCGAACTGGCACCGTCCGTGCCAAAGCCCGATTTCATTTTTCCGGACATTGCATCGCTCATTCCACTGATCGAGCGCATGGCCTAGTGTCCCGGTTCTGACATTCGTATCTAGCCGCCGGAAACCGGCTTCGAAACACCGGCCATATTGAGCGCTAAACCAACGTTTCCCCCGCCAAATCACGCGGCGGAAGCCCACGGTCGGCCGACCCGGCTTGTAGAAATGTCACTAATATGTCAGACATATGCAAAAATAATATTCAGGGAGGGTTTCATGAGCACTTTAACGACAGGCGGCTCGATCGAACTTCCACGTTCGGCGGCCGGCAGTGCCGCCAACGCGACGCAGACCGCCGCGATCGCGGCGCGACTGGAACGACTGCCGATGACGTCCTATCAGCGCGGCCTGTTTGTGATTATCGCGACCGCCTGGTTCTTCGACGCCATGGATCTCGGCGCGCTGACCTTTGTGCTCGGCCCGATCCGTCAGGGCTTTGGTCTCTCGACCGCCGAAGCCGGCTTGCTCTCCAGCATGAGCTTTCTTGGCATGTTTGTTGGCGCGGCGTCGGCGGGGCTGCTCGCCGATCGCTTCGGCCGCGCACGGGTGTTTCAGGTCAGCATGATTTTCTGGGGGCTCGGCAGCATCCTTTGCGGCCTGTCGCCGACGGTGCAAACGCTGGCCGCCGCGCGCGTGCTGCTGGGCTTCGGCATGGGCATGGAATTTCCGGTCGCGCAATCGATGGTGTCGGAGATGATCCCGGCCGGGCAGCGCGGCCGATATCTCGCGATATTGGAGGGTTTCTGGCCGCTCGGCTTCATCTGCTCGGGCCTGCTCGCCTTTGCAGTGCTGTCGGTCACCGATTGGCACTGGGTCTTCATCCTGCAAGGCATCCCCGCGATCTTCGTTCTGATCGTGCGCCGATATGTGCCGGAATCGCCGCGATGGCTGGCAAGCCACGGTGATGCCGCCGGCGCCGAGCGCGTCATGTCCGAGATCGAGGCTAAAGTCTCGGAGCGATTGAACGGCGCGACGTTGCCGACCCCGCGGCCGGAACAGGTCGAACTACGCGCTCCTCAAGGGTTGTCGACGCTGTTCTCGGCCGGCTATGGCCGCCGGACCATCATGCTGTGGTGCCTTTGGTTCTTCGCGCTGCTCGGCTTCTACGGTCTCACGACCTGGCTCGGCGCGCTGCTCCAGGCCAAGGGTTTCCCGGTCACCAAATCGGTCTACTACACGATCCTGATTTCGCTGGCGGGCATTCCTGGCTTCCTGACTGCGGCCTGGATGATCGAGGCGGCCGGCCGCAAGGCGACGTTGATCGCGACACTGCTCGGGGCTGCGATCGCTTCTTATTTCTATGGCGGCGCGACCGATCAAACCCAGTTGATCGTCGCCGGGCTTTGCATGCAATTCTGCGCCTTTGGGATGTGGTCGGCGCTCTATGCCTATACCCCCGAGCTGTACCCTACGCATGTGCGGGCCACCGGGACCGGCTTTGCGTCGGCGGTGGGGCGGATCGGCTCGTTGATCGGCCCTTCGGTGATCGGCTTCATTCTGCCGACCGCCGGACAATCGGGCGTATTTGCGCTCGGCGCCGGGGCGTTCACGCTGGCTGCCCTCGTGGTGCTGGTACTCGGCGAAGAAACCAGAGGCCGTACGCTCGAGAGCATCTCGCATTGAGACAAATGATTGTCAGCGCGCGCCGCGGCCCTATGGATTGACCTTGTGTCCGCCTGTGAAATATCCCTCCTGACGAGTGGAGAGGGAGAATCGAGATCAATGGCTGTGCAACGACAGACCGGGCGGGCACGTGCGATGAAACCCGCGCCGCCCAAGGTTTCGGCCGGGGCTTCAAAGGTCCCAGACCACGAGGCCGATGACTCCGAAACCTTGACCGACCGTGCCTATCGGCTGGTCGAGGAGCTGATCGTCACGCTGGCGCTACCACCGGAAACCATTCTTTCAGAGCAATCGCTGGCGGCGCGATTGCGGATCGGACGAACCCCGATCCGCGAGGCCTTGCAGCGGCTCGCCCGCGACGGCCTTGTCGTCATCCTGCCGCGGCGGGGCATTCTGGTGTCGCAGATCAACCTGAAAACCCAGATGCGGCTGCTCGAAGTGCGCCGCGAACTGGAGCGGCTGATGGCGAAAGGCGCGGCCGAGCGCGCGACGCCGGAAGAAAGCGCCTCGTTCGCCACCATCGCCCGCGAGATGCGCCGCGCCTCCGACGAGAGCGACGACATGACCTTCATGCGCCTCGATCGCCAATTCAACGAACTGGTCAGCCAGGCCGCGCGCAACGAATTCGCTTCCCGCGCCATGGGCCTGATGCACGGCCTGTCCCGCCGCTTCTGGTATCAGCACTATCGCGAATCCGGCGACCTGCCGTTATCGGCGCGCCTGCATGCCGAAGTCGCCGAAGCGATCGCCAAACGCAGCCCGGAAGCCGCCGCGAAAGCATCCGACCGTCTGCTCGACTATATCGAGAGTTTTACGCGCAAGACGATCGAGGCGTGATTAGAACGTAACGACGCTGCGGATCGCCTCGCCGCGCTTGAGCGCCGCAAAGCCTTCATTGACCTGTTCGAGTGAAATGCGCGCGGTGATGAGGTCTTTCAGGTTCAATCGGCCATCGAGCGCGGCACGCGCCAGCATCGGAAAGTCGCGCAAGGGTCGCGCGCCACCATAACTCGATCGCCGGATGCGTTTTTCCTGCATCAGGGATCCCCAGCGAAACGCCACATCTTCGGCCACATCCGTCTTGCCGAGCCAGATCACCTCGCCGCCCGGCCGCACGGCTTCGCTCGTCAGCCGGAAGGCGCGCGGGCTGCCGGCCGCCTCCAGCACCACGTCGGCGCCGCGGCCGCTGGTCAACCGCCGCGTAGCTTCGAGTACGTCTTCATTCGCCGCGTTGATGGCGTGCGTCGCGCCCAGCTTGCGGGCGAGATGCAGCTTGTCGTCGGCAAGATCGACCGCAATGACAGTCTCCGCACCCGCCATGCGCGCGCCCTGCACGGCGGCCAGTCCCACGGCGCCACAGCCGATCACCATCACGGCATCGCCATAGTGGATCGAGGCAATATTCAGCGCGGCGCCGACACCGGTCATCACGCCGCACCCGATCAGGCACGCCTGCTCGAACGGCAACTCCTTCGGCACCACGATGGCCTGCTGTGCCGGCACGATGCAGCATTCGGCGAGCGCACCGAGATACATCAGGTGTTTCAGCTCGCGCCCGTCGCGCAAACGCGCCCGGCTTTGACCGTCGAACTGCACGGCGAGCGGCGCTTGATCCAGATAACTTTCGCAGAGGATCGGCAGGTCGCGGTCGCAATAGAAGCAATGCCCGCAATGCGGATTCCACGACAGCACGACGTGATCGCCGACGGCAACGCCGCGCGCGTCACGCCCGACCTGTTCGACGACACCCGCAGCCTCGTGGCCGAGGATAATCGGCGTCGGATTGCGCAAGGAGCCTTCGATCACCTCGAGATCGGTATGGCAAAGTCCGGCCGCCTTGACCCGGACCAGCACATCGCTCGCTGCGAGATCGGCGGCTTCGACCGTTTCAATCGCAAGCGGCGATTTCGGCGCGTGAAGGACGGCCGCCTTATAGGTGAGTGCCACTGCAAAACTTCCCGCTCAACGGCGTTCGATCAGGATGCGGCCCGGAGCGGCGCGCCCCGAAGCACGTCGAGCGCGGCATCGATATCCACTGTGGTCATTTCCCACTCGTTGCCGAAGTTGGCAACAACAGCCTTCATGAACGGTTCGACCAGGGCCTTGGCCGCGACGGGATCGTTCAGATGTTCGGCCAAAATCGCCAGCGCGAGCTGCCGGGGTTCGTCCCCCTCATAGCTCCATTCAAAACCATTGGCCGTATAACGGTGAAGATCCAGCCGCTGGTCGAGCGGCTGGCCATCGACGGTAGCCTTGACGCCGTCGATCGTGCGGTCGCCGCTAAAGCTTTTCATTGGCCCTCCTACCGGCTTGCCGCATTGATAGATGAGTGATATATCACGCTATAGACCCGATGTCACCGCCGATTTCGACATGGAAAGGACGCCCAATGGAACTCGCATCGACCCCCATGTCAGACCGCCAGCGCCGCTACCGCGAGACGTACCGCGAGCGTGTCGCCGGATGGTACAATGGCTGGCTGCATGTCTTCATCATCTACGTGATCGGATTCACCGCGCTCTACATTTATCTGGCGAACTTACACGACTTGCGCGCCTGGGAGCTTCTAATCGTTCCCGTGACCTTCCTTGGCGCCAACTTCTTCGAATGGTGGATCCATCGCTACGTGATGCACCGTCCTTCCCAGGTCAAGGCATTTCGCGCCATCTATAACCGGCACACCTTGATGCATCACCAGTTCTTCACCGACAGCGAAATGCGCTTTGCCGATCACCACGACTGGCGCGTGACCTTCTTCCCGCCTTACGCGCTCGCGACCTTTACGTTGATGTCTATACCGCTGGCGATCGCGGCCGGCGTCATCGTCTCGCCCAATGTCGGCTGGCTTCTGATCTCGACGACCACCTCGATGTACCTCATCTACGAGTTCATGCACTTCTGCTGTCACGTCGACGAGAACTGGTTCGTCCGCAATGTGCCAATGGTGAATACGATCCGCCGCCACCATGCGGCGCATCACGATCAATCGATCATGATGGAGCGCAACATGAACCTGACCTTCCCGATCATGGATTGGCTGTTCGGAACCTCCGATCTCAACCGCGGCCTGCTCGGCCATGTCTTCAACGGTTATGACACGCGTTTTATCAAGCGCGACATGCGCAAGACGGCGCGTACCCCGCGGATCGACCCATCGGTCCATTCGGTCCCGGCCGAGTAACCGATGCTGGGCCAGATCGAACCCAATGGCGTTGCGCTGGCGCTGTTCGCGGCGACCTTCGCGGCGGGCTGCCTGAGCTTCTTTACGCTGGCCGGCATGTTTCCGGCGCGGGCCCGGCCGCTTCCGGTAGCAGGACTTTCCGGCAGCCTGCTCGTGCTGCTCAATCTCGCGCTGTTGGCGATACTGTTGATCGGCGTGGCGCTGTTTGCGCACGAGACGTTGCGCTGGACCTCCGTGGTCGTGGCCGGGGGCCTGATTTTTCTGTTCGTCCCCTCGATCTTCGAGGTCATTCCGAACCATTGGCGCGACAGCCGCGGCGGGCTCGCCCTGCTCGTCGCGCTCCAGCTCACCTCGCTCGCGCTGCTGGTTGCTCCGCTTCAAAGATTACCCGCTTTATAAGGAGCTCGGCCGATGCCCTTCCCGATCAAGACCGCGTTGTCGATCATCGTGCTGCTCGTCGCGCTCGCCGCCTACTTCTACCAGGACTCGATCGGTCAGCATGGGCCGAAAATCGCGATCATGTTCCTGGCGCCGTTCATGGTCATCGCGATGTGGATTTTCCCGGAGGTCACACGAAAATAGACTCTAGTGGTCCAATTTCTAACATTTGCATCCCGTTGCGGGAGACACATTTGCAAATGTTAGAATTAAAGGACCACTAGCAAATATAGGTTTTCTAGTGGTGTTTTGGATTTGACATTCGCTTGACGAAACCTGCGGCCAAGTGGGGAGCGAATGTCAAATCCACACCACTAGCCCCAAGGAGAGAAAAAAGTGGCGGCCCAAGGCCGCCACTTTGCTTTTGAAAGATGTTTGGCGTCTCAGGCGGTCTTGACCCAGACCGCCTTGACGTTGAGATATTCTTCGACGTGCTGCTTGCCGGACTCCCGGCCATAGCCGCTCATCTTGTAACCGCCGAAAGGAACGGCCGGGTCCATCGCCTGGTAGCAATTGACCCAGACCGAGCCGGCGCGCAGTGACTTCGCAACCTGATGCGCCTTGCTGACATTGGTGGTCCACACGCCGGAGCCGAGGCCGAATGTCGTGGCGTTGGCGCGCTTGATCAGATCGTCTGAGTCCTTGAACGAGATCGCCGAAATGACGGGGCCGAAGATCTCTTCCTGCGCGATCCGCATGTTGTCCTGGACGTTAGCAAACACCGTCGGCGGCACGAAGTAGCCCTTCGACAGCGCGCCTTCGGTCAACCGCGAGCCGCCGGCCAATGCCTTGGCGCCCTCCTTCTGGCCGACGTCGAGATAACCCGAGACGCGTTCGAGCTGCTGCTGCGACACCAGCGGTCCGATCTGCGTGTTCGGATCGAGGCCGTTGCCGACATTGAGCTTCTTGCCGAATTCGGCGACGCGGCCGACGAACTCGTCATAGATCTTGCTCTCGACAAACAATCGCGTTCCGGCGCTGCAGATCTGTCCGGAATTGGCGAACACTGCCATCGCAGCGCCCGGCACCGCCGCATCGAGGTCGGCATCCGCAAACACGATGTCTGGCGATTTGCCGCCGAGTTCGAGCGACACGCGCTTCAGATTGCCGGCCGAGGCCCGCACGATCGACTGCCCGGTGACATGTGAGCCGGTGAAAGCGACCTTGTCGACGCCGGGATGCGAAGCGAGTGCCGCGCCCGCGGTCTCGCCGAAACCAGGCACCACGTTGACCACGCCAGCGGGAATGCCGGCCTCCATGCAAAGCTCGGCGAGCCGCAGCGAGGTCAACGGCGCCTCTTCCGCCGGCTTCAGGATCACCGTGCAGCCCGTCGCGATCGCCGGACCGATCTTCCAGACGCTGGCGCCGAGCGGACCGTTCCAGGGAATGATTGCGCCGACGACGCCAACCGGCTCCTTCAAGGTGTAGGAGAACACTTCGCCCGGCAGCGAATTTTCGATGGTCTCGCCATGGATCGAAGTCGCCTGGCCAGCATAATAACGAAGCATGCCGAGCACGCGCAGCTTGTTGCCGCGTGTGCGGCTGATCGGCGCACCCATGTCGAGCGTATCGAGTTGCGACAGTTCCTCGAAATTCTTCTCGACGAGATCGGCGAGTTTCAGAAGCAGGCTTTGCCGCTCGAACGGCTTGACCTTGCTCCAGGGACCTTCGAAGGCGCGGCGGGCCGCGGCCACCGCGCGGTTGATATCCTCGGCATCGCCTTCGGCTACCGTCGCCAGCAATTCGCCGGTCGCGGGATTGAGCGTCTCGAATTTCTTGCCTGAAACGGCATCGACCCACTGGCCGTCGATCAGCATCTTCTTGTAGGAACCATCGGCGTAGGGATGGCGTGTGATCGGAACTGCCTGTGAAACAGCCATGGTGTTTTCCTTATTCTTCCCTGATTGGCCCCGCGTCGCGCGGCACCGTTATTCTCGTTATATTTGAGATTTTATAGTGACGGCTGGTGACCGTAAAGCGACCGAACCGATACGCGACACGATGGCCTGTCATGCAGAAGCATCGGGGTCGGCCACCGACAGGCTCGCGGAGAAGCAAGATGTGAAGACCGCAACCTCTAGTGCCGGCCATTTGAAGTTCCTGCGCCACTGGCGGCAAGCGCATCCAGGAACTTCAAATGGACAACCGGCACTAGAATTATAGGTCTGCTGATGCCCATGGCTTTCCGCAGTTCGTGAAAGGTGTGCGCTGAGGTAGGGCACGAACTGCGGAAAGTGGGCATCAGGTGGCGTGACAAGAGATTGACAGATTGTTAGACAATTCATCCCTTGTCATGGCGTCCGGCCAGAGCCCGGGGACGCAAAACCAATAAAAGTAGGAGGACGCCATCATGGCGATCGAGATCAGTGCCCAGGGAAAGGGCGTTTCGGTGATCACCCTGGCAGGCCATGAAGCGAGCAATTTCCTCTACACCCAGGATTTGCTCGATCTGGCTCAGGTTCTCACCAAATGTGCCTCCGACGGGAATTTGCGGGCGCTGGTCATCACCGGCCGTAACAACACGTTCTGCGGCGGCCGGATCGGGGCCAAAGGCCTGACGCGCGCCTCCGATGTGGCCGAAGACCTGAATGCGATCCTGAAAGTGAATGCGGCGCTCAACGCGTTGAGCGTTCCGGTCATCGTCGCCGTCGAAGGCCAGGCCTTCGGATTTGGCTTCGGCATGACCGCCCAGGTCGACTATGCGGTTGCGGCTGACAACGCGGTGTTCTCCCTGCCCGAGATGTCTCACGGCCTGCCGCCGCTGATCGTGTTCACCTATCTGTTCCGCTTTGTGCCCTACAAGCGGGCTTTCGAATTGGCTGTCACCAGCCGGCAGATTTCAGCGAAAGAAGCTTCCGATGCCGGCATCCTGACGGAGATCGTGCCGGCCGGCTCGACATTGAAACGCGCGCTGGAAGTCGCCAACCAGATGGCTGCCTTCGATCCAAAGGCGATGGGGCTTCTCCGCAAGTTCGGACGCGAGGCAGCCGAAGTGCACTCCAAATCCGGAAGCGAATATGCGGTCGCCTTGATGAGCGTGATGCTGGCCGAGCGGAACGCTAAACATTGAACCCAGCTCCGACCAGCGGATCGAACGAACGGACCAGCCAATGAACGTATTGGTGACGGGCGGCGCGGGATTTCTCGGTGGCTACATCATGGCCGCCTTGTTGCGACAAGGACATGAGGCCTTCGCCTACGACATCGCCCCACCGGCTGCGGATACGCTGGCGGTTTCACCCGACATCGCGGCCCGTTTTCGCTCCGGCCAGATCAACGACATCGCCCGGCTTTTCGCGGTGTGCCGTGAGGAAAAGATCGAGGCCATCATTCACTCGGCGGGCATGGTCGGCCTTGAACCGTCGTTGGAACAGCCGATCGCCACCTATCAGACCAACATCATGGGCCTGGTCAATGTCTGCGAGGTCGCGCGACAACTGGAGATGCGGCGTGTCGTCTTCGTCTCGAGCAATGCCGCCTATCACAAGGGTTCGGGCGCAACGCTGGTCGAAACCGATCCGGCCTTCTCGATCCGTGACGCCAATCCTGCCGGACACTACGGCACCTCCAAGATGGCGGGCGAAGCCATCGGAATGGCCTATGCAAGCTTCCAGAATGTCGATTTCCTCGCCATTCGCATCACCGCGATCTACGGTTTCGGCATGCGAAGCCCGATGTACATCAAGCCGATGATCGAAAATTCGGTGCTCGGCCGCCCCACCCGTTTTAAGACCGGCGGCCGGATGAAGCGCGATTACACGCACGTACTCGATTGCAGCGACGGCATCGTCACCGCTCTTTTGGCGCCGCCATGGAAATCAGGCGAACAGCGCGTCATCAATGTTGCAAGCGGTCGCGCGCGAACCGCCGCTGAAGTCGCCAAGATTGTTCGTGACACGATCCCGGGCGCCGACATCGAGATCAATGATGATCTAACGCCGCTGGAAGAGCAGAACGTCAAGATGCGGACTTCGCTCGACATCGAGGCCGCCAAGCGCTTGCTGAACTGGTCGCCAAAATGGCCGCTGGAAGCAGGCATTTCGGAATATGCCGAAATCTTCCGGCGCCACCTTTCCCGTTCTCTCAACGAGTAGCTCATGTCCGCCCTTCCCAATTACGAAGTCTATGCCATCCGCTACGCCGCCCGCGCCGCAAAACGATCCGACAACTTCATCGGCGGTGACCCGCATGACGGACCGATGCCGCTCGATTATTATGTGTGGGCCGCGATCGGACCGGACCGCAGTTATGTCATCGATACCGGCTTCACGGCCGAGGTCGCGAAAAAGCGCAAGCGCGACTATTTGCGCTGCCCGATTGAGGCGTTGAAATTGATCGGGCTCGATCCGACGAAAGTCGCCGACGTCATCCTCACTCACCTGCATTACGATCACGTCGGCAGTTTCGACAAACTTCCCGCTGCAAACTTTCACTTGCAGGAAAGCGAGTTGCATTACGCCGTCGGCCGCTACATGCGCTACAAGAAATTGCAGCATTCCTATGAGATCGACGACGTCGTCGGCATCGTCCGCGCCAATTACGCCGGCCGCGTCAATTTCTACGAGGGGTCGGCGGAGCTGTCGCCGGGGATCACGATCCATCCCGCTCCCGGGCATTCGGCCGGTCTGCAGTTCGTACGGGTGCACACCAAGCGCGGCTGGGTCGTCCTGGCGTCCGATGTCACGCACTTCTACGAGCACATGGACACCTACAAACCCTTCGTGACGGTGTTCCACGTCGGCCAGATGCTCGAGGGCTTTGACAAGCTGAAAGCGGCGGCGCCCTCGCCCCAACACATCATTCCCGGCCACGATCCGCTGGTGATGAAACGTTACAAGGCCCCTCGTCCTGAGCTCGAGGGTATCGTCGTGCGCCTCGATGAGCCGCCGAGCGAATAACATCTTAAGTCAAGGAGTGCGTGATGAAGATCGGCTTTGCGGGACTGGGCGCCATGGGAGGTCCGATGGCAGGACACCTGCTGGACGCCGGCCACACGCTTTATGTCCTGACGCGGCGGCGCGAATCCGCCGATACCGCCATCGCCAAAGGCGCGATCTGGGGCGAGACGCCGAAGAATCTGGCGGCCAATTCGGACCTCGTTTTCACCGTACTCCCCGGTCCTCCCGAGATCGAAGCGATCATGGCCGGAGACGACGGCCTGCGCGCCGGCTTTAAATCCGGAACACCTTACATTGATCTTTCGACCAACTCGCCGGCGCTGGTGCGCGAGCTCTCGGCTGACCTCGCCAAGGCCGGCGTTTCCATGCTTGACGCGCCCGTCAGCGGCGGCCCCAAGGGCGCGGCCTCCCGAAAGCTTGCGATCTGGGTCAGCGGCGAGAAAGCGACTTACGACAATTGCAAGCCGGTCCTCGATCTGCTCGGCGACCAGGTGCGCTATCTCGGCGACAGCGGCAACGCCTCGGTCGCCAAGCTCGTCCACAACTGCGCCAATTACGGCATCCAGATGGTTCTGGCCGAAGCCTTTACGCTGGGGGTCAAGGCCGGCGTCGATCCCGTTGCGCTGTTCAGCGCGATACGACAAGGCTCGCTCGGTCGGCAGCGCGCGGTCGATCGCATGACCGATCAATTCCTGCCGCATGAATTCGACAATCCGGCCTTCGCGCTGGAATTGGCGCACAAGGACGTCTCGCTCGCCACCGCGCTCGGCCGCGAAACCGGCGTGCCGATGCGCTTTGCCAACATGACGCTCGCCGAGATGACGGAAGCCCTGAACAAGGGATGGGGAAAACGGGATTCTCGGTCGGCCATGCTGATTCAGGAAGAACGTGCCGGCCTCGACATCCGCGTTCCCCGCAACGTGCTGCAGGATATTCTCAAGAACGAGCCGCTCTGATTTCAAAAATTAAAAATCACGTCGAAAGACGACGGAGGAAACCATGAAGCATTTTCTGGCGATTTCGGCCGTGAGCCTGACGGTGCTGGCGGCGAACGGCCCGGCAACGGCGGCGGATAGCCCGGTGCTTGAGAAGACAAACATCACGATCGCTGTCGGCGGTTCAATCAGCCAGATGAACAAGGTCGCCTATTTCGTGGCGCTCAACCGCAAATATTTCGAACAGGAAGGCTTGAGCGTCGAATCCAATGCCTTCGCATCCGGAACGGCGGCCTTGCAAAGCATCGTCGGCGGCAGCGCGGACGTCGCGGAAGGCGCCTACGAGCATACGCTGCGCATGCAGACCAAGGGCGTCAACATGACCTGCCTGGTGCCTTACGGACGTTATCCCGGCAACGTGCTGGTGGTACGAAAATCGGAGGCCGACAAGATCAAGACCGTTGCCGACCTCAAAGGAAAGAAGATCGGCATCTCGGCGCCCGGCTCTTCGACGCAGAACTTCGTCGCCGGCCTGATGGAACGCGCCGGCGTGACGTGGAAGGACGCGATCTACATTTCGATCGGCACCGGCCCGAGCGCGGTGGCGGCGATGAAGACGGGCGGCGAACTCGATGCGCTGGTGAATCTCGATCCGGCGATCAACGCGCTCATCGAAGGAGGAGATGCGGTGGTCCTCACCGACAGCCGGACGGCGGAAGGGACCCAACAAGCCTTCGGCGGCGGCTACCTCGCCGACTGCCTCATGGTGAAGAACGATTTCCTGAAAGCCAATCCCAACACGGTGCAGGCGATTACCAACGCGGTCGTGCACGCCATGCAGTGGCTGAAAACCGCATCCATCGACGACATCATGAAATCGCTACCGCCCGCTTACTACAAGAGCGACGAGCGGCTCTATCGGTTGTCGCTGGAGCGAAACCTGTCCGCGTTCCAGTGGGACGGACTGGTGACACCGGAAGCCGCCCAGAACGTGCTGGATTCGATTGCAGTGCTCGATCCCGCCCTCAAGCACGCCAAGATCGACTTCAGCCTGACCTACGACAACAAATTGATCGAAACCGCCCTCAGCAAATATCATTCGCCGGTGCAGCAGTAACTTCGGTCGAACAGCCGCTTCCTTCAGGCGGTGCCGGCCAGGCGCTCGGCATATTCAATCGCTTCGATCATGCTGCGCTCGTTGGCAATGCCCTTGCCGGCAATATCGAAGGCGGTGCCATGATCGACGGACGTGCGGATGATCGGCAGGCCGAGCGTGATGTTGACGCCTGAAAGCTCCTGCCACTTGCCCGTTTTCGGATCCACCTCGAAGCCAAGCAGTTTGACCGGGATGTGACCCTGGTCGTGATACATCGCCACCACCGCGTCGTATTGGCCCGCGCGCAACTTGACGAACACGGTGTCGCCGGGGACCGGGCCGACGACGTCAAGCCCGTCGGCGACCGCCTTGTCGATGGTCGGCTGGGAGACGTCGATATCCTGGCGACCGAACAGGCCGCCCTCACCGGCATGCGGATTGAGTGCAGCCACCGCGATTTTGGGCCGTGCGAACCCGAGACCGAGCAGCGCCTTGTTCGTGAGGTCGATGACAAGGCGTAAGCGCTGCGGCGTCAACCGCGATGGAACGTCCGCAAGCGCCACATGGGTCGAGACATGGCTGACACGCATGTTGCCGTGGGCAAGCAGCATCACCGAACCACGAACGCCGGTGAGTTCCGCAAGCATCTCGGTATGGCCGGGATAGTGAAAACCGGCCTTGTTCAGCGCTTCCTTGTTGAGCGGCGCGGTCACGATGCCGCCGACCCGCCCCGACAGCGAAAGACGGACCCCCTGCTCCACCGCCTTGTAGGCAAAACGTCCACCATCTGCGGATAGTACGCCCGGCGCGATCCGGTCGCTCTCGGTGTCGGCCTGCAAAAAACCTAGATTCGGCCAATCGGCGGCGTCGGCCGTGACCTGCGGCACATCGAGATCAGCCGCGATCTGGCGGTTGGCCTGATCGAAGGCGCGTCGGCTGCCGATAATCAGAAGCTTGAGGTCGCCGCTGGCCAGACGATCGCGCAGCCTGGCGCAGGATTTGACGATGATTTCAGGGCCGATGCCGGCCGGATCGCCCATCGTGATCGCCAGATGTCGGTTGGTCATTATTTATCTTATCCTAGTGTCCCGCGACACCAATGTGGCGAGCGTATCCAGCGAATGTCAAATCCGCGGCACTAGATCAAGCCGTTTTGTTTCAGGAGCTTCGCCCACACGTCTGCCGCGCCAAAGGCCCCGGATTTCGAGACCACTTCGACGCCCGACCAGTCTCCACCTTCAATCACCGATTTGGGAATGCCGGGCTCCAGCCGCCCCAGAGGTCTCAGCGCCCGCGCCTCGACTGCGACCATCTGGGCCTTGACGGTTTCACCACCGGCAACCACGAGGCTTCCCGGCGGATCGATCAATCGGCTCAGCCGCGAAATCTGGCGCGAGAAATGCTGCGCCACATCGTTCCGCGAATGCGCATCCGGCGCTTCCAGTCTGACGAAGGCAACGCCCTTCTCCAGGGCTCGCTGGATCCGATCGATATCGCGCTCGATATCGGCGCTCGGTATGACGACCGCGTTGCACGCATCGAGTTGCAGCGCCGTCGTGCGATGATCGGACCCGAACACACCAAGCACCGGGCCCTTGAGTCTATCGGAAACCCAGACGTCGGCTCCGCGCGCGAGCGCGCTCGCAAGTCCGCCGCTGCCGCACCACAAAACCCGCCCGGAATAATTTTGGCCGGCCTGCACGACCCAATCCAGATCATTGTCGGTTTCGCTATCGAAGACGTTGATCCCGGGCCTAACACCGTCCGCGGGCCGGGCTCGCCGGGCATCAAGCTTTCGATCGTGGAGCTGTTCGACGAGATTCTTGCCGACCGCGCCCCATCTTCCGTCCGCACCGCGCGCATATTGCTGACCGTCGATCGTGCGCCTGCCCTGATAGGCAAAGGCCGGCGCAAGGACGCAGGCATCCCAAAGCCCCGTTTGCCAACACGCATCCAGTTCCACCGCCCAGTGGCCGCGAAGCAGGCTATCGATCTTCTTGTAGGCGGTGGTGGCGCCGGCAAGCCGCGGCGCGAGTCCTTGCACGATGGCAAAGGCATCATCGGCGGCGCGTTCTCGCGTGCCGCTATCAATCGAAAAGTTCGGCTGGTCCGGCGCGATCGACGAGATCGACCAGCATACTTCCAGCGGGCCGAACTTGCCGACCAGCTCGGCCGACGTATCGAGCGCGCCAGTCAAATCATCGGCGAGAAGCCTCAATGAAGACATACGATCAGTATCTCCCAACGGGAATACACCCGTATCGCCAAGATACCTATTTCGAGTAATTATTCAAATCACAACTATAAGTAGATCAATCTGACAAATCAAGCCTCGCGGCGCCCGGACCGAAAGGCACTGAAATACCTTAATAAATTTCAGATACACCCGCTCCGTAAAGGAAGGCTGAAGACGTTACGCCTGATTGCCATCCAGCGCCGGGTTTCCCACCAAGGAAACCGGAAAGAGCGCGCTGCCCGCGGTAAAGTTCAGCCGTCCGGCTATCGGAGGCGCGTCAAGCAACAGAATCGAGCGTCGACGTCAAATTCTTGATGACGGAATCGACGACCGAGTTCTGATAGGCCGAGATCCCGTTGAAATTGATGGGACCGCCGGCTTGGACCAGCATCTCTCCGCCGGAGACAGTCGCGTCGGCAGAGCCTTGTTGGGATTTGGCTTCCAGCTGGCTGAACGCGCTACCAAGCTGCGAGGATGTGCTGCCGTTCATCTCGCCGTTCGCCTGCATCGTCGAAAGCAACGACTGGTAGGCGCTGGCGAGATCACTCCCGGTTCCCGAATCCGAGACGGCCGAGAATGTCCCGTTCGTCTGACCGTTATAGCTCTGGTAGCTCAGCGTTTCGGTCGTGGTGCCGTTGCTGTTCGTTGCGGTGTCGAGCGCCAACTCGAATGCGTTGCCGTAGGCGCCCGTGGTGAGCATGTTGTGGTCGTTCGGATTTTTCGGCGAAGTATAGGTCGGCGGTACAACGTAGCTGACACTCGTCACATTTCACCCTGTCATCTGCAAACGGAAAATGTCTTCAGAGGCAGCAAGTTGCATGCCAAAGCGGAGACGAAATCCATCCTTGATTTGTCAGGATATTTCTCGATACCAACCGGCGACAACCGGTCAGAACTTCCCGGGCGTCTTCTGCACCCTGCAGATTTTGCCGCACCGTCGTCACCGGGGCGGACGGCGATGAGTCTTTAGCGACCTTCACCGCGTCACTTGCGGCTGGCTGTCTCCCAGTTGATCCATAAAGGTCGCCACCTGTTGAGCCCAGAGTTCCGGGTGCGCCATGGTCAGATGGCCGAACGATTTCTCGGAGCCCGGCTGCACCTTGTAGGTTCCGTGAGGCACCCGCGTGATCAGATGCTCGAGAATCTGCAACTGATCGGGATTGAATTCATCATCGCCGAAGTTCAGCGCAAAAACCCTGGTGCGTATCGTGCCCAATGCCGCTTCCGGGTCGTAATCGGCAGATGCCTGGAGCGAATAGAGCAGATCGTTGGCATCCGCTCCGGACGATTGCTTGGCCGCCTCCGCAATGAACCGGTCCGCCGCGGCGCCATCCGGCGCGTTCGCCTGAAGATGCGGCACGCCATCGATCATCATCCGCAACAGCTGATACGACTGAATCCAGCCACGGAAAGGCTTTTGATAATTGCCATCTTGCCAGTCCGGGTCGCTGCGAATGTAGTCGATCGCGAGATGCCGCCAGATCAGGTTTCGTCCCGATACCTTCGTCGGGAAGGATACGACGGGCATAATCCCGTCGACCGCATCCGGATAGGCCTCTGCCCATTGCCAGGCGTTCATAGCTCCCATCGAGATACCGAGAATGGCGTGAAGTCGCTTGATTCCCAGGGTTTCCGTGACGAGCCTGTGCTGCAGATCGACGATGTCTCCGTAGCCATATTTCGGAAACGCCATGCGCAGGCCGTCGCTCGGCTTGCTGGAACGTCCGTGACCCACGCTATCCGCAAAGATGAGAAAATAGCGCTTCGCATCGAGCGGCCGCCCCGGGTCGAACAGCGACTCCATGAAAGGCCGTGTCAGCAATACCCGGCTGTCGGAGCCGGTCCAGTGGAGAACCAGAACCGCGTTGTCAATTTCACCGGCTTGATTGTGGTGCGGCTGGCCGAGCGTCGCATAATGAATGCGAAGCTTGGCCAAGGTCTCGCCATCGCGGAAACGATAATTTTCAAACGATGCATCGTGCTGTTCGGCGAGCGGGTTCTCTTGATTTCCGAACGGCTCGACTGATTGTGCGAATGCACCGCTCGAGAATACCGCGCAGATCACCGCAGCGATAAGAAGCGCTAACGTCTTGGGAAAGGACCGCTTCATGACTTTTTCCGTGTTTGGGTTTCTGAATCTGAAAGACGCCTGTGAATCCGAATCGGCCGCGGGAGTTATCCCGACAGTGCCTCCGCGAAGATCGAGTTGAATCGGTCGGAAACCAGCAATTGCAACGCCTGGCGCAGCGCTTCCGATTCAACGCGTCCGAAGGCGGCCTCAAAACCGGTCTGGGCCTTTGCCCAGAGCGCATCGCTCTCGGCGAGCTTGGCGCGGCCTTGTCGTGTCAACGTGATCATCCGGCTTCGCCTGTCGTCCGGATCAACCGTGACGGCGATCAGACGGTCGCGCTCCAGCGGCTTGAGCGTATGCGCCAGCGCGCCGGCGTCCATCACCAGTGCCTCGGCCAATTGGCCAACGCTGGCCGGTTCCGAGCGGCCGAGTTGCGCGAGGATCGCGCGCTGCGTGGTCTTGAGGCCGCTTGGCGCCAGCGCCGTGTCATAAAGCTGCGAGATCCGGCGCGTCGCCTTGCGCAAAGCGGTGCAGTTACAACGGCTGCCGTTGATCGCGGCCGCAGCCTCTTTCCTTGCTGCCATCGTTCTTCTCCAATCGACCCCTTGACTTTCAATATCAGTATATGCAGATATTTTCGGTAATTGCAAGCATATGCTGATAACTGGAGGAGAATGAACCATGCCGTTCGCTCGCATTGATATTCGCAAAGGCAAGGACGCCGCCTATCGCCGGGAAATCGGCCGCGTCATCTATGAGGCGATGGTCGGCGTCGGCGTGCCGCCGAAGGACCGCTTTCAGGTCGTCAACGAGCACGACGCCGATAACTTTCTGTACGACGCCGATTATCTCGGCATCCATCGCACCGACGACCTGGTGATGATCCAGATCACCTGGAACGAAGGCCGCACGGTCGAGCAGAAGAAGGCGCTATTCAAAACCATCGCCGACGGACTGAAGGCCGCCATCGGGTTGCGGACCGAGGACGTCCTCATCGACCTCATTGAAGTAAAGAAAGAGAACTGGTCATTCGGCAACGGCATCGCGCAATACGCGACGTGATCTGGAACGTCGCATGCACGTCGCAGTCGATCCGGCCGAGGTTGCAGCTTCGGCAAAACGTCAGGCGCTGTTGGTGCTGATCTGCACCTCGGCGCCCTCCTTCATGCTTCAACTCGATGCCAACATCGTCTCGGTCTCTCTGCCCGCGATCGCCCATTCGCTGAACGCCAGCTTCGCCGGCATCGAATGGGTGATCACCGCCTACATGCTGAGCTTTGCCTCGCTATTGATGCCGGCCGGCGCGCTGGCCGACCGCTTTGGCCGCAAACGGTTGCTGATCACCGGATTGTCGGTATTCACCTTCGCGTCCTTCGTGTGCGGTGCGGCGCCGAATCTGACCGTGCTGATCGCGGCACGGGCGCTCCAGGGCGCGGGCGCCGCGATGCAGCTCTCCTCCGCGCTGGCTACGCTCTCGCATGCTTTTCAGGGCGAAGCCCGCGCGCGCGCTTTCGCTTTTTGGGGCTCGGTGGTCGGGATCGGTATCGCAAGCGGTCCGGTCGTCGGCGGACTGATCACACAAGGTTTTGGCTGGGAGTGGGCATTCTACGTCAATCTCCCGATCGGCATTGCCTTGATCGCCTTGATCGTGAAGGTGATCGAATCCTCGAAGGATCCCGGCGCGGTGCGGCTCGATCTGCCCGGCGTCGCCTGCTTCGCCGGCGCGCTGTTCCTGACGACGCTCGCCTTGATTGAAGGCAACCATCGCGGCTGGGGCGATCGCTGGATCATCGCCGAACTGGCGAGCGCGGCGGTTCTCTTCGGGCTGTTCATCATCGTCGAGCGCCAACAGACGCGGCCGATGCTGGACCTCTCCTACTTCCGCAAATCCACCTATCTCGGCGCCAACCTCGCGCAGCTTTCCTTCTCGGCCGGCCTTTTGACCATGCTCACCTTCATTCCGATTTTCTTGCAGAATGGACTGGGTCATCCCTCCGCGATCGCAGGCCTGATGATGTTGCCGATGGTGATACCGCTCTTCATCGTGCCGCGCCTTGTGGCGAGCTATCTCGCCTATCGCTGGTCCGGACGTGTGCTGTTGACCCTTGGCCTGTTCCTTGTCTGTCTCGGCCTGTTCTGGTTTGCAGGCGTCGTGCGTGAACTCGCTTACGTTCCGATGATCGGCGGCATGTTGCTGACGGGGATCGGCGCGGGCCTCCTTAACGGCGAGACGACCAAGGTCGGGATGACCGTCATCCCAAAAGAGCGCTCCGGAATGGCGTCCGGCGTCTCGGGCACCGTACGCTTCTCCGGTCTGGTGATTGGTATCGCAGCGCTAGGTGCCGTGCTCTACGGCGGAGTTACCGACGCGGTCAGACACGCTTTGCCCGAGGTTGGCTTCTCAGACTCGCTGCGGCTGGTGCAAGACATCACCGCCGGTCAGTTGGCCGGAGCGACACTGCCAGGCCACGACGCCGCGGCCGTTCGCGCCATCGCCGAAACCGCGTTCGCCAGCGGGTATCAGTGGCTGTTTCTCGCAGCCGCTTTGTTCATGCTGGTGTCTACCCTATTGACCTGGCGGCTCGTCAACGCGGCCGACACGCCGCCGGTCTCCGCTTCGACCAGCTCGGGCCGCCAGGCAACGAAAGACAAGGAAGAAGACGGAAACAAAGGAGGAAGCGATGCCTACTTACACCGTTACGACAGCGAACGTCGCACCAAACGCGGTTCAAGAAAGTGAGATTGCGGCGGCCATCACCGACGCGCACCACCAAAATACGGGGGCGCCGGGTTTCTTCGCCCAAGTGTTGTTTGTCAGGCTGCCGGAGGGAAAGCACTATATCGGCGGCAAGCTCAACTCTACGCCGCATATCTATGTTCACGGCCTGATACGGGCCGGCCGAAGCGCTGCCGCAAAAACAGGGTTGATCCGGCAAATCACATTAAAGATTCGGGAAATTTCCGGCGTCGGTGCTGAGGACATCTGGGTTTACGTCCAGGACATCCCGCCGGAGCAGATGGTCGAGTTCGGACGCGTGTTGCCCGCACCGGGAGCCGAAGAGCAATGGCAGAAGGATTTGAGCCCGTCGAAACGCCAGCAACTATCTGCGGCCGGTGTCGCGATCTGATCGCGGCGTTGCCTTAACGGGCACAGCCGCGCAGGAATAATTCGGCAACCGCTTCCGCGCGTCGTTCTAGTTCTGCGCGATCCGGCGGCGGTGCATGACCGAACAGCACCGCGCGCTGCGGCTGGAACACCAGCATGCCGAGCAACATGCCGGCGGCGGTTTCCGGATCGTCGACCTTGATCAGGCCGCGCTTGCTCTGCGTCTGTAACCAGTTGGCAAGCGTGTGTTCGGTCCGCCGGATCGCCTTGTGATAGAAGGTCTCGGCAATCTCGGGAAATTTTTCGCCGTCGGCCAGGATCAGGCGCTGCAGCGCGATCACCTCGCCATCCAGGATGAGTTCGCCCCATATCACAAGCGCTTCGCGCAGAGCGCCCTTGATGTTGCTGCCGTCGCACGCCCGCACGCGGACCACCGACGCAAAGGTATCGATACGGTTGGTGATCATGGCTTCGAACAGCGCCGCCTTGTTGGGGATCAGGCGGTATAAGGTCTTGGTGGAAACGCCGGCCCGGCGCGCCACACTCTCTATACTGGTTGCGGCATAACCGCTCGCGGCAAATTCGTGCCGCGCAGCGTCGAAGATAACGGCGCGCGTTTCCTCATCGCATCGCGCCTGTGGCCGTCCGCGGCCGCGCCGCACTTCCGCGCACGGATCTTCCTGCTCAACGTCGGTGGTCGTCTTGGTCATCGCGAGCCATGCATTTGAATGATGACTATCATCCTATTGACAATCCCAATATGCGGGGTATTTTGGAAAATGTCAAGTTTCCTAATTCTTCTTACCGCAGGCGAAACTAAATTCCGCTTTTACGGCAAGGGGTTAAGCCAAAAGAGGACCGCCATGACCCGCCATTCCACCGATTTCGAGGCCGAAAAGGCCCTTCCAGCCGATACTGCTCAAAAACTGATTCCCTCGCCGTCTCCAGCAGCGGAAATCGCTGAACCCGAGACAAAAGCCGCCAAGAATGGCGGATTTCGCCGGCTTTTGATGGCCGGCGCGGCTATCGCGGTGCTGGCCGGCGCATCCTGGTACGGCTGGGACTACTGGACGGTTGGCCGTTTCCTGGTCTCCACCGACGATGCGTATGTGAAGGCCGACAACACCACCATCGCGCCAAAAGTGTCGGGCTATCTCCATGAAGTGCTGGTCGGCGACAACGAGCGCGTGAGCGCTGGCCAGGTGCTGGCGCGGATCGACGACCGCGATTACAAGGTGGCGCTCGACCAAGCCAAGGCCGACGTCGCCGCGGCCGAAGCCGCGATCGCCAGCAAGCGGGCTCAGCTCGACGTGCAGCAGGCCATTATCAACGCGGCCAAGGCGACGCTGGACGTCGATACGGCGAACGCCACCTTCGCCACCCAGGAAAACAAGCGCTATACGGACCTGGCCGCCACCGGCTACGGCAGCGTGCAGAACGCGCAGTCCGCCCAGTCGCGCAATGCCGGCGCACTCGCCGCGATCGAACGCGACAAGGCGAATCTCGCCTCAGCCTTAAAGCAAGTTGAATTGCTCAAGGCCGAGATCGCGCAATCCGTCGCGGCTGCCGCGCGGGCCAATGCCTTGCAGCACCAGGCTGAACTCAACCTGTCTTATGCCACGATCATCGCGCCGATCGACGGCGTGGTTGGAAACCGCACCTTGCGCGCCGGCCAGTATGTGCAGGCCGGGACGCAATTGATGTCCGTGGTGCCCGCCAGCGGCGCCTATGTGATCGCGAACTTCAAGGAGACGCAGCTCACGAACGTACAGGCCGGCCAGCCTGTCGACATCGACGTCGACATGTTCCCGGGCAGGCCCGTGCACGGCCATGTCGACAGCCTCGCGCCCGCCAGCGGCCAGGAGTTTGCGCTACTGCCGCCGGACAACGCCACCGGCAACTTCACCAAGGTGGTGCAGCGCATTCCGGTCAAGATCATGCTGGACTCCTCGAGCGTCGAGCTTCGCCCGGGCATGTCGGTGATCCCGACCATTCAGACGCAGAAGCACGAGCCGGTGTCGGTGAGTGTGCCGCCTCTCGGCACGCATTCCAGCATCGCGCTGCTCGCTTCGCAGAAGTGACCTCAGAGAGACGAACAAAGGTGATGTCATGTCAGACCTTGCACTCTCGACCTCTCCCCGACCCACCCCTCGCCGCAACGTCGCCGTGGCTATGACGCCGGCCGCTGCCGACCGCGCCAGCGCCACGGTCTGGATTTCCGTGACGGCCGCCATGATCGGCGCCTTCATGGCCATCCTGAACATCCAGATCACCAACGCTTCGCTGCTCAATATCGAGGGCGGCATCGGAACCGGCGTCGACAATGGTTCCTGGATCTCGACGTCTTACCTGATCGGCGAGATCGTGGTGATCCCGCTGACCGACTATCTCAGCCGGATGTTTTCCTACCGCAACGTGATCCTGTCCTTTGCGACGCTGTTTGCCATCTTCTCCGTGGCCTGTGCGTTTACCCATGATCTGCCCTCGATGATCGCGATGCGCGGCTTCCAGGGCTTTTTCGGCGGCGTGCTGATTCCGATGGCCTTCACGCTGGTCTTCACAAAACTGCCGAAACCCCAGCAGTCGATTGGGCTGGCGATGTTCGCCCTCGCCGTGACCTTTGCGCCGGCGATCGGCCCGACCATTGGCGGCTACCTCACCGAGAATTACGGCTGGCAGACCATCTTCTTCGTCAACGTGATCCCGACCATCGTCATGGTGACGACGCTCTATTTCACGCTGGAACGCCAGCCGATGCAGTTGAGCCTTCTCGCCGAAGGCGACTGGTTCGGCATCGTTACCATGGCGGTTGGGCTGGCCTCGTTGCAAGCCGTGCTCGAGGAAGGCAACAAGGACGACTGGTTCGGCTCACCCTTCATCGTGAAACTCGCCGTTGTCGCCGCGGTTAGTCTTGCGTTATTCATCGCCAATGAATTGATCGTAGAGAAGCCGCTGCTCCGCCTGCGGCTGTTAACCCAGCGCAGCTTCGGCCTGGGCACGATCTCCGCCATTTTCCTTGGCTTTGCGCTGTTCGGAACAGTCTATCTGCTGCCGGCCTATCTCGGTCAGGTGCAGGGTTACAACGCCGAGCAGATCGGCACCGTGCTGGCCTGGACCGGCCTGCCGCAACTTCTGCTGATCCCGCTGGTGCCGAAGCTGATGCAGCGATTCGACATCCGTTACATCGCGTTTGCAGGCCTTGCTCTGTTTGCGCTGAGCGCCTTCATGAATATCGAGATGTCGCTCGACTATTCCGGCGACCAGCTGTTCGTGCCCAACATCATCCGCGCGATCGGCCAGGCGCTGACGCTCGCGCCTCTCAGCGCGATCTCGCTTGGCAGCGTGGCGCCGCAGGATGCGGCCGCAGCTTCCGGCATCTCCAACATGATGCGTAACCTCGGCGGCGCCATCGGTACCGCGCTGCTCTCCACCATCGTCACCAAGCGCGAGCAGTTCCACTCCAACATCATTGGCCAGTCAGTCCATCTGGGCCGCGAGGAAGTCCGCGCCCGGATCGAGCAGATGACCAACTTCTTCCTGGCGCACGGCGTGAGCGATCCGGCGACGGCGCATCAGCAGGCGATCATCTCGCTCGGCAGTATCGTCAAGCGGCAGGCGCTGGTGATGGGTTTCAGCGACGCCTTTGCGGTGGTCGGCGTGGTGCTGGTGATTTCCGGCATCGCGATCCTGCTCACGGGCAAGCCGAAAGGCGGAGCGGCTGCGGGCGGCGGGCACTAGGACCGTCAGGTGTCAACCGGTCGCGCCAGAGCGCGCGTTCGGACAAGGCCGACATGGTCAGTCGAGTTTTACGCGACAGGCCTACAACGTCCTAGAGTCCTCACCGTCAAAATCGAACTGATGTCTGCTTGTGGCCCAGAGCGACGCAATTCAACGCTCGCTCACACGTCGGTTTGCAGGTGTAGACCAGACGTTGCCGAGGATCGTTAAACCCGACGCTCGTGACCCGTTGCAGAAATAATACGGTCTTCCTTAAAACTTGTTTGCCCCATTGCGGAAATGAGCATCGGCGTCGGCGGAGCTATTGCCTCAGCCGTGGAAAATCGCCAATGAGCTTGCTCTTGCGCGGCCTCTTTTAAACTGAAAAAGCGTGGCGGCTCATGCCCCGGTCTAGGTAATGATGTCCGCTATCGAAGCTGAAGCCGGCATCTGGTCCATGCAAGCCGGCGTCTGGAAATGACCCTGGCTGTGTGAAAACGCCGTGGTGCTGTTATGATTCTCGCGTGATTCTTGCGGGAGGAATCGATGAGGCGCTTCGTTGAGGAGGCGGATCGTGGGCAATGGACGCTAT
>Ga0210393_10000356_pt1 | contig 41487 bp, 41 predicted proteins | sample IncBWC27OmetaG_FD_160068 | JGI IMG/M metagenome (GOLD analysis project Ga0210393, IMG submission 160068) | Forest soil microbial communities from Barre Woods Harvard Forest LTER site, Petersham, Massachusetts, United States - Inc-BW-C-27-O ...
GATCCATTGAACCCCGCTACGGCAAGCCGGACGCCTCAGGGCAGAAATGCTTTCATGCAGAACAGACTTCCCCCCGATTTTTCGAACTCCGAGGTATCCAGGATCACCGGCTGCAAGCCTTCCTTGCGGAGAATGGAGTCAAGGTGCGGAGTGATGCGGGGAGTGAGATAGCGTCCGTTGGCGGCAATGCCATTACCCATAAATCTGTGAGCTTCATCGGCGGTGAGGTCGTGCACGCGATTCCAAAACGGACGCAGGGCCGCCAGCGATTCGGGAGAGAAGGCGCCGGGATAGATTAGAACCGCTTCGTTGCTTAAGGGACAGAAACACGTATCAAGGTGGTAGCAATAAGAGTCGACCAAGTGCAGAAGGACAACCGGGATATCTAAGTTGGACATCGCCTCGCGGAATTTTTCAACACCGCCATTCGTCGAACGAAAGCCCCAGCCGGCATAGATGCGCGACCCGTCGGGGTGCCAGAGAAGGTCGCCGTGCCCTTCCAGGTAGTCCCCACCCAGGTCGACCTCGACAATCTTGAAGTCTCGCCGACGAAACCAATCTACAAAGAACTGGACCTCACCCTGCCGTGAGGGATGCACCATCCGGCTGGGCACGATAAACTTCCCGATGCCTTTGTGAAAACCTGCAAACACCTGGTTGGCTGCGAAAACCATATCTTCGTGGCCGGGCTCAGGGGCTATGGTTTCCACCTGGCAGCCGGCATCTTCCAAAGCTGCACAAAGAGCCTGCCACTGCTGCCGAGCCTTGGTTCGATCAACCAACGATTCTCCCAACATATAGGGATTTTTTCGGTCGATTACGTCGAAATGGGTCGGCGGACACAGGAGCGCCAGCTTTGGCATTTGTGGAAATGGTAGCGAGGAAGCAGTGAAGAGGCAAGGTACCGAAGACGACCTTTCGGCACAGCGACGACCGGTCGGCACAAGGGGTGATCGAAAGCAGGATGGCTCCTCCTACAAGCGGGCAGACGCGCCCGATGTTTCTTGCGGAGGATGAGTACGGAATCGTAGTTTTTCATCTTGTCGCTGTTCCGTACAAGGTCGACGGAGTAATCCGGTCTGCAATGATCTCGCCGGTAGCCTGCGGTGCTTCAGCACTTAGCCAAACCCACCGGCGCACCCATGGACGGTTGGTGTGGTCCGGTCGCCGGTTTTTCACAACTCTGTCAAATTCTTGTCAATTCCCGTTCGGTAGTGATTTTACAAAGTCAGACAATGCTATCTTGTCCTTAAACTTAGCCCAATGACACCGATAGCGAGTACGCAGTCGTTGACTAGGGGACGAATCCCTTCTCTCGACGGAATGCGCGGCATCTGCATATTGCTGGTCCTGGGTTCTCATACGGTTGGTTCGAGCAATTTCCCCAGGTTCTATTTTCTTGGCGGACTGGCTGCCATCGGTCTGGTCGTGTTCTTTGTCCTTTCCGGGTTTCTGATTACTACCGTACTAATGAGGGAGCAGCGTCGAACCGGAACCATATCGCTGAAGAACTTCTATATCCGGCGCTTCCTGCGAATTTTCCCGGTAGCCTATCTCTACATTGCCGTCGTAGCGCTTTTGAGTTTTCTTGGAATCATCGGCCTCCGACCACACGATCTAGGGTTCGCAGTCAGCTACTTAATGGACTTCCACCATGACCGGGCCTGGTATTTGGGTCACTTGTGGTACTTGACCGTGGAAGAACAGTTCTATCTACTCTGGCCGGCAACTGTTGTGCTTTTGGGGTTTAAGAGAGGCTTCTTCCTGGCTTTCGCGGCGCTGGCCTTCATCCCCGTCAGCAGAATCGCGATCTCGCGATTGCTCCCAACGGTGTCGCCCAGCTTCGAGGTGCCGGACGGAACCGCCTCCATTTTGACCGGCTGTGTACTCGCCCTGAGTTTTCAGTGGATGACCAGTAAGCGAGTATTCACTTCAAACCTCTTCTTGATTGCTCTGCTGTGCGCAGTCGCATTCAGACTTTACACCTGGAACCATGGCTATTCGGTCCACGGTCTTTCTTATGTGATCAACGTACTCGTTGCACTCGCGGTGTTCCGGTGCATCGCCACCCCCGACAATCGACTCGGCAGGATTCTCAATTCTAAGGCGCTGATGTTTGTTGGAGGGCTGAGCTATTCGATCTACGTTTGGCAACAATTGTTCCTCCCTCCCATGCCTCCAGGCAGCTCTTTTCCACGCAACCTCATAGCAGCCCTGGCTACAGCACTCTGTTCTTATTACCTGATCGAGCGGCCTTGCCTGAAATTGAAGAACCGGTTCACACGAACAAAGTTTGAACCACCCGCGGAAGTCCGTGCCGCAGTCCTCACGGATCGCATCGCGTAGCCCGTCGGCCCCGGGCGGTACGGAGGAGAGTGTCTTGGCGTCTACGGTAGGAACAGCTCAACGGCTTCCCAGCCTCGACGGCCTAAGAGCCATCTCTGTGGGTATCATTCTCTCCTTTCATCTGCGTCTGCTGCCCACCTTGGGCAGACCGCGCTGGATGAAGTTTGACGTCTCTACGCTCGGGATGTTCATTTTCTTCGTGATTTCCGGATTCATCATCACAAAGTTGCTCTTGGATGAACGCGAGAGGTGCGGCACAATTCACTTACCTTCGTTTTATGGGAGGCGGTTCTTTCGCATATTTCCGGCGCTCCTGGCCTACCTCCTCGGATTAGCCGTCTTAGGCCGACTAGGGCTCGCGAGTTGTTCGGTGCATCAACTGTGGCTGGGTCTTACGTTCCTGGGAAACTATCGATACAGCGGGTGTTGGAGCACGGCCCATTTGTGGTCACTGTCAGTCGAGGAACAATTCTATCTCTTGTGGCCACTCGTATTGTCTCGGCTATCCAGCAGAAATGCTTCGAGACTACTGTTGACCGTCATCTGCATCGTCCCAGCGATCCGTATCGCCCACCTGGTTCATGGTGCAGATTGGATGACGCTAGAGTGGCATTCAGAATCTGTTGCTGACAGCCTCGCCATCGGTTGTCTTCTTGCGATACGACGAAACTGGCTCCATGCCAACCTTGCATATCAACGGTTCGCGAACTCCAGGTTTTGCTGGTTCCTTCCCGTCGCTGTGCTCGCAGCAGGCTGGCAGCACTCGCCGCTTTTCTACCAGGGGTTCGGGAAAACCCTGATGCTCGTAGGAATTGCGATCGGAATCGACATTTCCATCCAGCGCTCCAAAACAGCGTGGGGGAGATGCCTGAATAAGGCAGCGTTGGTGAAACTGGGATTGTGGAGTTACTCGATCTATCTTTGGCAACAAGTCTTTATCATCCAGTTGCCCGGAGCTCAACCCTATGCGCACTTCCCGCTCAATCTCGGACTCTCCCTGAGTGTGGGGATTGCATCTTATTATCTGGTGGAACGGCCCGCGATCCGGTGGGGCCGACAAATGATTCCGCGGGCCCAGACGTCGGCTAATGTCGCAGTTCTAAAGGAGGCCACGTGATGCCTTTGCAAAACGTTAATCATTGCGCTCCCAGATTTCGTCGCCGTTAGAGAATCTTTGCGCTACGTGATAGTGTTCCCGCAAATACGAACGTAAGGGACCAAGATGGTCCCCCTTAGGATCAGCAATCTCATCTTCCAGACTTGCATACCAACCAACGAATCTCACGTGAAATCTTGCTAATGCCTGGACCGCATCTCCTACCTCTTCCGGCCTGGTGTAGTCGGTAGGTCGTAAAAATGGTACGCGGCTCGGATCTCGTAACCGCAGCGCAAAGCAGATTTGAGGGTCATCCAGGAAATAGTCGCCCGGATGAGTTCGTTCCAATACCCACTTGCATTTGTAATAAAGTACGGGGTAATCGGCAAAAGCCGTGCGACCGGTGGGAAGGTCAAGGAACTGATTCCATCGCGTCTGTGTAATCACCGGTCGTGCGACCACCAGGACTAGCGTCATTGCCCACAGTCCCCGCAACAAAATCCGCTCAGTCTTGAAGGGTGCCTTTAGAAACCACGCGAGAACGATCAGAGCGGGCAAGGAGATTGTGTGCATCCTCATAAAACCAGCGGAATGAACGACGCTAAGGAACAAACACAGTCCCGTAAGGCTGAGCAGCATCAAGCGATCCCAAGATTCTTCCGGATGAAACCGTGACTGCCTCCAATAGCGTACGAAAAACAAAACGTAAACCAGGGGAACAACCAGGTGGACTAACAGAAAGGCGGCGACATTGGGCCATTGGGAGTAAGTGTGGATCGATGGCGGATCTGCCATGTACACTCGCCATTGATTGAAACTGTCGGCGGCATAGTACTTTACAAGGAAAACTACGGTGTCATAGAGGAACCGTTGGAGTCCAACCTTCCAAATGAAATAGGCATTGAATGCGAGCACGGCGGCGACCAGACTACTGATAAAGCACGTCTCTTTCTGCATTAACAGGTGCCCGCGTTGCGTGACGCGATAGTGCTCCCAAACAAGAAAAACAGCCGTCCCCATGGCGCCAACAACCGCCGATTGCGCAAAGCACGTCGCTATGCCCCAAAGCACGCCCGACCATACTAAGCGAGCTTTCGTCCTTTTTTCGATTACGACCAGAAGCGCCGCTGTTCCGGCAAGCGCGCTGTACCAGTGATGAGTGGCGTCCAGAAAGCCGGTGAATGGCAGCGTTAGAAACAACAATGCAGGCAAGAATACGATTGGCCCGCTCATTACCTTCTCGGAAAGTTTGACACTGATCCATGCAATGGAAACGCCAAGAACAATCAACATTGCCGGCGCTATCCAGGCACGAACCCCGAACACTTTGAACAATACGAAGTAAAGTACATCCGTTCCCGGTAGCGGGAAATGATCGAAGTCCCGGTAAATCAGTTGGCCGTCCAACATTCGGGCAGCTAAGGACAAATGAATACCCTGATCACCGTTGGCGATCCGTGGCACATTGGGCAGGATGAATGTTTGCAGGAACAGGAACAGTGCCGAAGCAACCAAAGCGCCAGTAGTGATCCATGGGTTGGTTTGCTGGTTGAGACGACTCATGGATTGTGTTGGCCGCACTTGCATGAATTACATTCTTCTCGCAGCATTGAACCTGCTTCGATGCGCACGATCGGGATCGCGCCTTGCGCCGCGGCCGGCCGCCTTCTAGTAAATGGCTTCCCACTGTGCAACCGACCAGTTCGCGTCATACATTCGCGCGAACTTCTGCGCTTCGTGTCCGAGGGGCAAGCGTTGTTCTTCAGCCTTCCCAGAGATTATCTCATCGAGGAGTATCGCAAGACCGTGCGCAGTCTCTATGACGCCTACCACGGCGAAAACGGTCTAAAAATCCGACCGCGTAGGAATGGGCAGCCTTCGCAGCGAGCTGCAATCTGTGCGCCATGGGCACGCACCTCTGCGGTTTGCCTCTCGGAGAGCATCGTCCTCGGCTGTGCACACGCGCAGTCGAAGAAAGGTGCGGGCGCCCATCTTCCGGCGAATGCTGATCAGCCACGAACGCAGTCTGGTGGCTGCCAGTTCACTGCCCGACCTAGTCCGGTTCTGCAAGATGACGACTCAAAATGATCGCCGTCGCCGACGTAGAGCGCTACCGATTGGCATTCAATACTCGAACATGACAAAACCATAAGACGAGTGAGCATCTGGCATATTTCCTACGGAGTAGATCTTGTCAGACTTCGCCAGCGCGGTAATTCCCAGAGATATCTCAATCCTGCGCTGCCATGGAAGCTGAGCCGTTGCACCGTGAATGCGCTGTCCACCCAAAGCGCTTGTAGTCGGGTCCATGGCCGATTCCTAACCTGGGCAAAAACTGCGGAAGGCTCTTTCCCGGGGATCTTCCAGGGCATCAGCCCGTGCCATAGGGTCTCCCGCCTTGCGCGAAGGTCCGGAATGTATTCTCCACTGATGAACAGAGAAAGTTTCGAGTCTGGAAACACCTTGGACTTATGGGGTGGAGTTTCTCCAAGTGCCCAGCGCCGACCATAGTTCTCAAGCCACAAGCGCGCATTGGGGCGGAGGAATTGCCTCCAGTGAACTCCCTCAGGAATAGGAGCGGAAAACGCATTGGCCGTCAGTTCCAACGCTAGCGCTGAGAACTCCGCAAGCTGCGGTTTGCCCTGCAGACGCTGGCCGAACTGCTTCCAAAATAGCGAATCTCGCCATCGCTTCTCCATGAAGCGCCCAATCTCAAGAAGCCAAGACAGCTTTACCCAATGGGACAACATATGTTGAAACGCGTGTAATACCTGGAGGAGAAAAGCGTCTTCATCACTCAGAACCGGGAACCGCAACCCACCCCACTCTTTCCATCTGGGGCTGTTAAGCACGAATGCAGGCTCCTCGAATGGTACGTGATGCGTCGCGTCTTCCCAGATACCCACATGCAACTCAACCATGGGAGTCGTTTGTATTTTGTAAGGACTATCGAATTGGGAGGGAACCCGCCGTAGCGGACGTTCGAAGGCAAATTGTTGCACATCGAAACGGCGGCGCCGCCCTTCATATCCCAATTCCAAAAGGGCATTCTGGGCGGAGCGGAGAGATTGCCTGGCGACCAGGTAGTCAAGGTCACACTGCGTTCGCAAGTAAGGATTGCTGCAAAACTCTGGCCACAGTGAAAAGCCTTTGATCACAACATACTGAACGCCCGCTTGATCGAGCTTTGCATTGATGCAACCGGTCTCGTAAAGGAGGTGGTCAACCCGGCATCTGTTGTCGGCAAGATTCTGCTCAAAGCGAGCCAACACCCGAGGAGGGAGCACTTCGGTCGCCCCACAAGCCTTCAGTCGCTCCAGTAGATAGAGCGTGAGACCGGCACGGTCGATCCATCCCAGAGTCTGCTCCCAGTCACGGGGTGAAAATCTTGCCAACTGCCCAAAGTCATAGGATGCTCCCGACAATTCCAGGCAACCGATGATCGCCTCGGCCAACTTCCGGTTCATCATTACCGCCTGCCCTCCGGTAAGAGTGATAGGAAACCTGGAAGGAAGGTTTCGCCAAACAACGCTGGGTCGCGGATGAGCCCCTCCGCTACGAAGGAGATACCTCTGCGCGTCCGCTCGTCATACGCCAGAAAGCTGCGGTGGCCAATGGTGACGAACGATATCCCGTCATCACTGACATAACGACTCTTCAAGGCGAGGGATTTCAATACCTCATCCGTCTCTGGTTCTGTGACGATTCTCCAGGAGCAGTCTACTTGGCCAATATCGGCTTCCCCGCATTCTGGTGCGAGGTTGGCGATTCGACTCAACAGACATGGACAATTGGTGGCAAGGGAAATCAGCTTCCCAGACACATTGAATGTGCCTTGCAGGTGCGTGAGAGCGAATCTGTTGACTAGATCGATTGGCATGGTACGGTCGCTATTTTTCGCTGCGGTTTTCAGCAGAGCCGCAGATCTCCGCCAGCAGTCGGGCCAACATCTCAGGTTTCAAGCCATGCTGCACCACCCAGCATTCTCGATTCACCAAACGATTGATCGTCTCTAACTGATATTCATACTGATCAAGCATGAGGGCGGGCATCGTCTCCAAGTCGATCACAAGGCGGGAGGCGGCTTCCCGAGAACTCAATTGCTTGATCACAGGCGGTGAATCCTCTTTTCTCTCCAGGAAAACCAGCCATCGAGGGACACAGCTCAAACACCGTTCTACATTGGAGATCTTGGTTGGATCCACGTTGAGCGCCCACTCTCCGTTCAAAGACAAGACCGGATCGAGTGAGACTAGCTCGGGAAAGTAGCCGACTGCGTCGGGAAGCAACTTCATCGGAGTTGGTAGGCCCCAGGCTCGTATTCCTGGACCAGTGCGCGACAAATAGGTACAGTCGTCTGAAAGATAAGAAAACCCATTTCGAGACAACGAGAGTGCCAGGGTCGATTTTCCGGCTCCAGACTCTCCGCCGAGAAGAAGTCCTGATCCACCCCTGACCACACACGCACAATGAACAGGAGTCACTCGGATCGATGCACTGACAATTCCCAGCAGTACAGGCAAGACCGTCTGTTTCCAATAGAACCGATCATGGGCTATCGCAGGAGAGAATGATCCGATCACACGGCGACTCAATTGGTCGACTAGCATCGAGTCGCATGGACCGTATGTCGCATAGTACAGATGATCCAGAGCTCTAAAATGCGGCTTCGACCAGCAGGGTGCATCGTTAACGGTAAAGTCAACGTGGAATCTCAGATGCAAATCTGCCTGCTGTCCGCTGCCAATTTGGTCGAACGTTTCCCGCATCGCCTGAAGAATTTCGTGGGAATTGGATCTCACATCCCAGACTGAACCAGCGACGAAGAACCGTGCGCCGAGAGGAAGCCCGTCCTGGGATAACCTTAAGATTCTGTGAACAGGATCGAGGACTTGCATTCCGTGGACCTATGCGTCGGTAAGTACGAGAGTAGCGTTGTGAGCCTCGAGGTTCGTCATGAAATTGTCAATTTGTTGTCAAATTCCGCCGACGATAGTGAAGCGCTGTCGCAGTAATTGGACCGCCAGTGCAGCGTTAATGTGGCCGCGGGACGAGTCGGCGATACATCGCCTCGAATTGTGCAACGGTCCAGTCTGCGTCGTAGGTGCGAGCGAAGTTCTGTGCGGAAAGGGCGAGAGACTCGCGTCGCCGAGAATCCTCCAGCAGTTCTAGAATGCCCTTCGCCAAGGCGACAGGATCGCTCACGGGCACGGCGACCGCCGCTCGCGGAGCCATTTCCGCAACAATTCCAACGTTGGTTCCGACAATTGGGACTCCCGCCGCAGATGCTTCTAGCACAGCGGCACCCATGCTTTCATGCAACGACGATTGCACAAACAAATGCGCTTTGTGATAAAAGGGCACGATCTCATCCACGGTCAAGACTCCATGGAATCGAACGAGATCTGCAATACCCAGATCATGAGCTAGAGCCTGCACGCGCCCGTTCAGCACATCGACTCCAATGCAGTCGAGAGCAACGTGAGGGCAAACAGCAGCCACCTGCCGCACGGCTCTCAGAAGCGTCTCTTGGTCTTTGACCTGGTTCAACCCCGCGACCTGCACCAGATGCCAGGGCTCACCGCAAGTACGTTTGCTCGATCCACGGAATATTGTTGTGTCAACACCAGTCGGAATCCACTGGATGTCGGGGCGAATCCTCGTCGCGTCGCGCATGACATACTTACTCGGTCCCGAAACTGCACTTGCCAGACGGAGGGTCGCCGACATCGTGATCCGGCTTCGCAGGGTCCTCATCCCTCCATAGTGGATTGTTGGAAGCCAGACCAATTCGCCCCCACCGATACTCACGACGACAGGAATGCGCAACAGGAAGCCGGCCGCGACTGCCAGAGTCCCCTGGGGAAATGTCCAGAAGGCATGCAGCAGATCGAATCCACCACCATCAGCCCGTAGAGCAGACATCAGTTTTGCTAACGTGACCGCTGTCCAGGAAAGATGAGTACGCGCTTTGGTTAACCCAAGACTAACGACTCGGGCACCGAGCAACTCGTATTTTGAAGGCTTGGTGTGCGGATCCAGGCTGACAACGACAACTTTGTGGTTGCGCGCGAGGCGCTCGATCAGCGCGAGTAGAACGGGGATAACCAGAACGCGGCCACTACGATCAACCCCGCCCGGAACGATAAGGGCAATTTTCATGCGTGGCTTTGCCTCGCCGCTATCACTTCGCGGTACGCGCGAACTGCGTCGCGGGCGATGGCCTTGTAACTCAATTGCGATTGAAAAAAACCTTGGGCTTCGCGGGAGAGTTGCTCTAGCGGTTGGCTCATCACGGCCAGGAACTTGTCAACATAGGATTCAGAGCTTCCGGGTCGCCAACAGGCTCCAATGCGCCCGCCATCCGTCATGACCCTGAAGGATGGAATATCGGTTACGATGGGCACAACCCCACAAGCCATCGCTTCAGCCAGCGAAAATCCACTGCCTTCGTGGTGACTGCCAAGGACGAAGTAATCCGCGCTGTTATAGATATCCTCCAATTGCGAGTGTTCAACCCTTCCCAGCAGAGTCACCGCGTCTGCGAGAATCTTGCTGGCCCCGATGCGCTCCCTCACGGCCGGCAGCATGTCGGCAGTCCCGTAGGCCATATACAGCCTCGCTTGCGGTGCGTGGAGGAGTATACGTGCGAATCCTTCCAAGACGGTCAAAGGGTCTTTTAACGCTATCAGGCGTCCGACCCACAAGATGACAGGACTGCCGGTAATTCCGGTGCGGGCTCGTGACGTCCTCCGGTCTCGAAACTGGAAATTGTTGGAACCTTCCATAATCTCGAAGATCGATTGACGTTTCGAAATTAGACCGTTGTCAATCCATGGGGCTGCTAGATCTCTCGCCGCGAAGAAAAAGCCATCGGCTGCGCGCAAGCCCCAGCGCTGCAGCGGGCGGACGAAGGTTCGCCATGGCTGGTTCGCATGGTCCTGAACAACAATGGAGCAACCTTGCGATAGGGATGCCCTCAGCGCGCGTAACTGCACGGAGTAGAGCAAGCCATTCACGTGAATCGCGGCTTGAACCGCACCCGAGACGCACCTTGGTGCGCACACATCTCGCACGCATGAGTGGAATGATCGGGGAATCTCCCACTTCCGCAAGGCTGGCTGGCAGGAATCTGCGAAAAATCGAAAACGGACGCCGCCATCCCAATAGTCCAGATTAGTGTGGAACCTCTGGGCCACCGTAACGTTTGCCCCTTCGTCGTGCAGCGCTCTTGCGAGAGGTTTGATCGTCGCGTAGCGATCGAGAAGCGATTCCGGCGTCGTCAAATCCGCTTCATAAAAATAAGTCAAAGGAACGACGTGAAGAGGAACCGTGGAGTCGCGCAATTCGTCAGCACCTACTCTTTGCTAAACGCGGCATCAAATGACCCTCATGGCTGGAGGTGTGGTTGGACCTGTTGCTTTGGCCGCTGGAATCATCATGAAATCAGTCTGCGCACGGTCGCTTTCAAGATGTGTTTCAAATGACAGAACTGGACCGCAGGTACTCGGCATGCAGTTTGGAACAGATGTTGCTTTCCTGCTTCCGCGAAAATGGGTTGTTCCGGGCTTCCCAGGCAGAGGCTGACGTGAGTGACGCACTCACAATCCATCGAACTGAAAGCCCTAAGGATATCTTCCGTCGAATGAGGCAGAGTGTGAACCTGCACTGCGCTTTGCTGATCGCGAAATCCGGTGCGCCATCCCCGCGCATAAGCTTCAGGGTGAACATCGGTAACAAAAAGGTCAGAGCCGGGTTTCATCACCCTCGAAAACTCGGCTGCTGCACTCCCCAAGTCTTGAATATGGCCCAGCGCGAACGAACAAATCAAAAAATCGAAGGTTGAGGGCGGAAAGGGAAGCCTCAGGCAATCCCCTTGGACGATCTTGCCGGAAAGCTCCATCTTATCGCCTGCAACTTGCAACATCGCAGACGAGAGATCAACTCCCACAGCCAAACCTGCACCGGAAGCCAATAGGCGCGTAAGCCAGCGCCCGGTGCCGCAAGCCAAATCAAGTGCGCAGCGATTTTGTAGGGATGGCAGTAACGGGAGGATATGACGTTGTTCGCGAGCCAGCAGCGGATTTGGAAAATGATCGTAGGTCGGAGCCCAGCGTTCATACCCATCTCTTACGCCGACGAGGAACGGAGAAGAGGAGAGCGATTCCAGTTCGCAGTCGGATACAGAAGCGCCGACGCGTCCTGAACCATTCACAGGCTTTCCTCTTTCGGCTTGCGCAGATTGATGAATTGTTGAATCCACTGAAGTTCTAAAGGTGCCGAATAGCAACCAAGCCGGTACCGCCAACTGCTCAAGGTTTTCAGCGCCAACCGCCCCCAGGCGGGTAGCCGCAGATCCTGGACTGTCGGCCATCGGGAAGACACGACCAACTCAAAGTTATCGATTCGCTCTTTGGTATGGGGCCGTAACCAGGGCGTATTCGGGTCTTTCTGAGTGGCAAAGCGTTGCCATTGTTCGGTGGCCCACTCGTCGGCAGTCGTCGGAAATTGAAACTTGCCCTCATCTCCACCATACATTTCCTTGTCCTTGCGCTGAGGCACTGGTGTGTAATGTTCGACGATGATTTCGGATTCCGGATTCAACCGCTTGAGTTGTCGTATGAACTTGATGCAGTCGTCAGTATCTCCCTCCGGATCTTTGGGATTTCCAAAAATAATCGAAAATTCCGGAATGATCCCGAACTTGCGAATCCGCGATGCAACAGTCAGCGTATCCTCCACCCTGAGGTCCTTATTCATCTCCTTCAGAGTCTCGTTTGAGCCCGACTCGGCGCCAAAAAAAATCATGGCGCAGCCCGCCCGACGGAGGGCTTCGTAGGTGGCATCATCATACTTTGCAAGAATGTCGGTTCGGCCCTCGCACCACCAGCGAGTCTTGAGTGGTGCGAGACGGTCAGCGAGTTCACGGGTGTGATCTTCGCGGAGAAAAAAATTGTTGTCGTAGAACTGCACCGCGTCCACCCCGTAGTGTTCAACCAAATGCCGAAGCATTTGCTCGGTTCGCGCCGGCGGCTCCATTTTCTCGCGACTCCCAGAGAACGAAACAACTCCGCAAAAATTGCAGCGATACGGGCACCCGATGCTTGCCTGGTGCACTGCCGTGCGGCGACCCAGGAAGGTAGGTAAAAGGTATTGCTCCACAGGCAGCCGGTGATAGGGATACCAGGGAAAATCACCGGGACTTCGCATCGGACGTTCTGGGTTGTAACAAACAGTTCCATCCGTGCGTTTGTACGACAGTCCCGAAACTGTCTTCAGATCACGATTTCCACGAACTGCGTCCAGCAGTTCGACGAACGTTTGTTCCCCCTGGCCGCGCACCGCATAGTCTACGTAAGCTACGTTAAGAGTGGCAGCCGTATAGTTCGAGGCAAAGTAGCCTCCCCATACAATCGGGACATTCGGAAACCGGGCGCGAATCTCGCGGCAGGTGGCCACTGCACCAACCGTCTGAGGCCCGGGCATCACTGTGACAGCTAGCAATTCGACGCGATGCTCTTTTAGAAGTGCCACCAAACTCTCAGTTGGGTGTGGGTCCAGGTTACCGTCGACGATCGCGTATTCTTCTTTGCCTTCCAGCATAGCCGCGATGGAGAGGATCGAGAGGGGCAGGCGGCGATTGCCAAATCGGGTCGCCTTGGGGTTGTAAAAAAGGATCATGATAGTTGGGGACACCTGCCCACGAAAAGTATTTATGGTAAGCACCCGGCGACAGGAACTTGTCTCAGATTTGTAAAAGATCTGCAAAATCCTCGACCGCTAAAGCAATGATCCCCATGAGAAATGACACGGATTTGACATTGTTCTGACAATTAGTCGGGTCCACGGTCTTACATTCAAAACTTCGCAGACCGTGGCAGCGGACGTCTGGCAAACCCGTCGTATTGGGCTTGATCTTAAATTGGCCGACCACGCTAATACGGCGAGTGGACACTGAAACCGATTGTCTACGAAGAACAAAGTCGTGCTCTTCTACCCACCGTACGACGGTCCCCCGCTCGGGGCTCCTCTCTCGCTCCTTTGTCTGGCCTCGCCCCTGATGCAGTCGGGTTTCAACGTCAAGCTTATTGATAACCTTATCGCCGCAGACTACGAACAAATGATTCTGCGAGAGACTGAGGATGCGCTCTGCCTGGGCATATCGATGCTTACCGGCCCCCACATCGGAGCAGCTGTTCGGGTCGCCACCCAAATAAAGCGGCATCATCCGGGGTTGCCAATTGTATTTGGCGGGTGGCATCCCAGCCTGGCAGTGGATCAGACGCTACGTGAACCCTTCGTGGACGCCATTGTGCGAGGCCAAGGCGAACTAACACTTCTCGAACTCGTGCAGAGGATTGCCGATGGACAAGACTGGCACGGAGTCCGCGGCCTCTCGTTCAAAGACGGCGACGACATCATCCACGAGCCGGAGCGGCCGGTGGCAAACATCAATGACTTGCCGACGCCCGCCTATGACTTGGTGGACCATGGAATCTACGCGAAGCATTCGGGCATTCGCCAGCTGGCCTATACCACCAGCGTCGGTTGTCCGTATCAATGCAACTACTGCACCGATCAGGTTTTCTACAAACGACGCTTCAACGCGTATCCCGCGGAACGCGTGGTCAGCGATCTGACCGAACTGGTTCCCCGCTACAACATCGAGGACGTGCCGCTGTTTGACTCGAACTTTCTGGTCGACAGAAAACGTGCGGTTGCGATCGCCCGTGGAATCGTCGACAGCGGCTTGAAGTTCCGTTGGGATTTTCAGACGTCCACCGACTTCCTGGCCACAATGTCGGAAGACGAGGTCCACCTGTTAGCTGAGAGCGGCGTGTACCACATTGGTTTTGGCACGGAGTCGGGATCGCAGGAAGTCCTGAACTTGATGAACAAGCGCTTTCAGCACGTCGAACAGATGGTGGAGACCGCTCGCAAAGCTGACCTTTCCGGTATTCATGTGGTTTTCAATATCATTTTGGGATATCCCGGCGAAACCGAGGAACACCGCCAGCAGACGTTTCGATTCATGAGCGACATTGCGAAGCAATATTGGAACGTCAGCTTTTCTCCCAACATCTTCACTCCTTATCCGGGCATTCCGATATGGCCCCAACTAAAGGAAATGGGAGTGCGCCAACCAGCGTCGTTGGCGGAATGGGAAACGCTGGCGCTTGGCGTCAATGTGCTTCCCTGGCTGCAGGGAGAAGAGTTGCGAAGGCTCAAACGGAGTCTCGAGTACTTTCTGCTGAACAATCAGCTTCGAAAGGCGACGAAAGGACTACCGTGGCTCCGGCGAAACGTCCGGCGTGCACTGGGAGCTCCGATCCGTTGGCGGATTGGCAAGAACCGGTATTCATTCCCGTGGGAATTGTGGGTATCGCGCACCGTGGAAAAGGTTGTCAAGCGGCGCTCGCTGCTGACGGGACAGGATCTAACCAAACCGACCCAGGAAGTCTGCTGATGTTCTCACTTTCAACAGCGAGGGGCTATCTGCGTGGCTGACGTTCTGCTGACACATTCGTATCATCTCTACTACGACAGAAAGCAAACGCGGAAGATGCAGCCCTATCCCCCGCTCGGCACGCTATATGCCGCTGCTCTTCTGCGCCACGCCGGTCTTTCCGTCGCAGTGTGGGACACGATGCTGAATGATCCGGAAGTAGGATTTGAGGCTGCCCTCAGACAGCATCGTCCGAAAATCGTGGTTGTCTTTGAGGACAATTTCAATTTCCTTTCCAAGATGTGTCTCACTCGCATGCGCGAAGTCGCTTTTCACATTCTGGACGTTTCTCGCCAGGCTGGCGCGATCGTGCTGGTGAACGGCTCGGATTCCTCCGACCACGCCTTGGACTATCTGCAGAAGGGTTTTCGCTGTGTGCTGCTCGGGGAAGCAGAATCGACTCTCTTGGAAGCGGTATCCCATCTATTGAAGGGAGAAGAATCTGCTTTGGAGCGGATTGCGGGCCTCGCATATCTGCACAGCCAAACTGGAGAGATGGTGAAAACCGAGCAACGCGAGTTGATGCGCGATCTGGATCGCTTACCCTTCCCCTCGCGCGACCTCATCGATATCAGCCAATACAGAACAGCATGGAAGGCGGCACACGGATACTTTTCCCTGAATATTGTGGCCAGTCGCGGATGTCCTTATCGCTGTAATTGGTGCGCAAAACCAATCTATGGAGATTCATTCTCCGTGCGCTCCCCAGCTCTGGTCGCGGAAGAGATGCGCCAGCTCAAGTACGAGTTCGGCGCCGAACGGCTATGGTTTGCCGACGATATTTTTGGATTGCGTCCGAAGTGGGTGCGTCAGCTTGCTGACGAGGTGCAGAAATTGGACGCGGCGATCCCCTTCAAAATGCAGTCTCGCGTGGACTTGATGACGCCCGACACTGTGCAGGCCTTGCGGCGTGCGGGATGTGCGGAGGTCTGGCTGGGTGCTGAGTCCGGCTCTCAAAAGATTTTGGACGCAATGGAGAAGGGTACGCGCGTCGATCAGATCGCCAAGGCCCGCGAAAACCTCAGGCGCGCCTGTATTCGCGCCTGCTACTTTCTGCAATTCGGATATCCGGGGGAAACCTGGAAGGACATTCAAAACACGATCAAGCTGCTTCGCGACACGCGGCCGGACGACATTGGCGTTTCGGTTTCGTATCCTCTACCGGGAACCAAGTTCTTCGACCGCGTGCAGGCGCAACTCGGCGCAAAGACCAACTGGTCCGACAGTGAAGACCTGGACATAATGTTCCAGGGTGCCTATACGAATGAGTTCTATCGGGCTTTGCACGATGCTCTGCATGCACAGGTAGACTGCTGGAATTCATCTTCCACCATAGGTGCAGAAAACGAGCGGCATGACCGCCACGAGCTTGGCGCACTTTGGCGCCGCGTGATGCATTTGGAACGAACTTGTCGCAACCCGAAGCCCACTCTTTTCACCAGTCACTCGCAGGAAAACTTGGTTCAGCTGCAGGCCCACGCTTACGCCACAAGCTTTGCCGAACTGCTCAACGTTCTAGCAAGTTAACCGCCACCATGGACATCCTTCTCACTCACGGCTATTTCCTTTACGAGGATCCCAAGGAACTTCAGATCATGAAGCCCTACCCACCGCTCGGGATACTCTACATCTGCTCGCATCTGCGCCAAAAGGGCTTGAATGCTGAGGTTTTCGATTCCACGTTCTCCTCTCGCCAGCAATTGTGGGACCTGCTCAAACAGGGGCCGCCCTCCATTCTCGGGATCTATGCGAACTTGATGACCCGTTCGACTGTGGTCGAAATTCTCGGTGTGGCCAAAGAACTTGGATGGCAAACGATTGTTGGAGGACCCGAACCCGGTGCCTATGTTCACGAATACCTCGCTGCCGGGGCTGATGTTGTCGTAATCGGAGAAGGTGAGCTCACACTGGAAGAATTGGTGCCGGCGCTGCATTCGCATAGCGTCGAGAAACTCGACCAAATCGACGGCATCGCTTTCAAGGCGCAAGATGGCTCGGTAGTGCGCACGAAGCCGCGTGAGCAGATCAGAGATATTGACGCGCAGCCCTGGCCCGCGCGGGAATTGATCGACATGGCGCGCTATGTTGAAGTCTGGCGTGAACATCACGGCATGGGCTCCGTCTCGCTCATCACGGCCCGAGGTTGTCCTTACCACTGCCGTTGGTGTAGCCACGAAGTCTTCGGAAAGACGCATCGCCGCAGAAAGCCAGCATCCGTGGCCGATGAACTCGAGTGGCTGATTGACCGCTACCATCCCCAAATGGCATGGATGGCAGACGATGTCTTCACCATTCACCACGGCTGGCTGTTTCAGTACGCCGCTGAAATCAAGCAGCGCGGTCTGAAGTTGCCCTTCGAATGTATTTCGCGAGCCGATCGACTCAATTCTCGAATCGTTGAAACCTTGGCCGAGATAGGCTGCTTTCGCGTTTGGATCGGTTCTGAAAGCGGCTCGCAACGAATCCTCGACGCCATGGAGCGTGGTGTCACGGTCGAGCAGGTGCAAACTGCCGTGTCTCTCTGCCGCTCGGCTGGGATACAAACTGGAATGTTCCTGATGTGGGGATACGAAGGAGAAGAGCTTTCCGACATTGAAGCCACGGTCGAACACGTCAAGAAGACCGACCCCGACATCTTCTTCACCACTGTCGCCTATCCTATCAAAGGAACGCCTTATTTTTCGGAGGTCGCAGATCGTGTGGAGAACCTTAAGCTGTGGAAGGAGAGCTCTGATCGGGAATTCCGCATCCGCAATCGACACTCGCGCCAATTCTACAAGTTTGCGGATAAGCTCCTTCGCAGTGAAGTGGAATTGAAGCGGCTAGGCCTCAAGGCAGACGTGGACGGGGCGAGTCTCGCGGAGCTACGGAGTGGAATCGCCGAAGCCCGCGCCGGTTTGCAGGCCACACATGGCGAGGCTGAGGCGTAATGAACTTGTCTGCCACGCAACCGCAGGTCTTGCCCGCTCCATTCGACGCGGTGGCGGACCGTTACGACGAGACTTTTACTTCATCAAGCGTTGGCCGGGCCCAACGCGCGCCGGTGTGGAGCGAACTCGCAAAAGCTTTTCACGCTGGCGACCGTACCCTGGAGATCGGATGCGGGACTGGCGTGGACGCGTGTTTCCTCGCCGAACGCGGCGTAAAAGTCCTGGCTTGCGATCCATCGTCTAAGATGATCGACGTTACCGCTCGCCGAGTCCGGCAAACTGGATTGCAAGCGCTTGTGCGCACACGGGTACTCCGAGCTGAGGAAATTTCCGCGCTGCTTCCAAACGAATCATTCGATGGAGCATTTTCGAATTTCGGTGCATTGAACTGTGTTCACGACCTGGGACAGCTTGCCCGGGATCTCGCCAAACTGCTCAAACCCGGTGCAACACTCTTGCTTTGCTGGATGGGCCCCTACTGTCTGTGGGAGATAGTCTGGTATCTCGGGCAGAAAAACGAGAACAAGGCTTTTCGTCGTTTCAGAAAGGGTGGACTGCGTGCCAGAGTCGCCGACGAAGCCGTCCTCGATGTGCATTATCCTTCTGTGAGATCTCTGGCGAGAACGTTTGCGCCTGAGTTCAAGTTCAAATCTATCAAGGGCATCGGAGTGGCCGTTCCACCCAGCTATCTCGAAGTGTGGGTACAGCGTCATCCGCACTTGCTGCAACTTTGCGAGTGGACCGATTCATTGGTAGCCCGATGGCCGGGTGTTCGAGTGCTTGGCGATCACGTGTTAGTTCGATTGCAGCGCACCTCAGCTTGCGGACGGTTATGAGCGGCCTCGTATCCATTGCTCCTCCGATAGATCCGGCTCTACTGGCGGCCCAGAAGATTCATTCGTTACCCGTGTTAGTTGTCTTTCCCCACAACCAGTGCAATTGCCGTTGCCTGATGTGCGACATCTGGCGCATTCGTCAAGCGCAGGAAATCACCCCTGCCAGCCTCGAACGACAACTTAGTGGATTCAGGAAATTGGGTGTCTCATGGGTTGTCTTCTCTGGTGGTGAGCCTCAACTCAACGAAAAGTGGGGCACCTTGGCGCAAATGGTTCGTTCAGCGGGAAGCCGCGTGACTCTGCTGACCGCCGGACTATTGCTGAAAGGCCAAGCGCACTTCGTAGCCGACAGTGTGGACGACGTCATCGTCTCCCTCGACGGCCCACCGGCAGTCCACAACAACATCCGCCGTGTCCGCGACGCATTTGAGCAATTGTCCGAGGGAGTTAGAGCCTTACGTCAGATCCGCCCCGACATGTTGGTTCGGGCGCGTTGCACGGTGCAAAAAGCCAATTGCCGATCGCTTCGCGCACTCGTCCGTTCCGCAAAAGAAATCGACCTCAATTCAGTTTCATTCTTGGCGGCAGACCTTACTTCCACTGCTTTCAATCGAGCCGAGGGATGGCTGCCCGTTCGCGTCAGCCGCATTGCGATTGCGCCTGAGGAACTCCCTGACTTAGCGGCCGAAGTCGAGCAACTCGTCGCCGAACATGGTCCAGATTTTGAATCCGGATTTATTGTGGAATCTCCTCAGAAATTGCGGCGCATCGTCCAACACTTTCGCGCCTACTTCGGCCAAGCCGAGAATGTCGCTCCGCGCTGCAATGCACCTTGGGTTTCGGCAGTGATTGAGGCGTCGGGAGACGTGCGTCCGTGTTTCTTCCACCCCGTGGTAGGAAACATCCACCGCGGTACTTTCACCGACATCATCAACGGCCAAGAAGCGCTGCAATTTCGTTCGGGCCTCGATGTGGCGAGCAACGAGATCTGTCAGAAATGTGTCTGCTCGCTGTATCTGCAGCCGCCGCCCGAACCCGCGAGGCAATAAGTTTTCCCGCGTCAAATGGTACAGCAACGATTCTGCGCTCATCGCTCACTGCTTGAATGCGAAATCCAACGTCTTGGCCTCACCGGCTGAAACGGTGACTTTTTGAGTTTGCGATCCTAGCTTCTCCTGCCACGCGGTGATCGTGTAAGTGCCGGGCGGCAGTTCTTTTAGTTCAAAGCTGCCATTCTTGTCCGTCACCGCAAAATACGGATGCTTGAAGACGGCAATATATCCCTTCATCCACGGATGTATATTGCACTTCACGGGAATCGCAATCTCCTCACGAGCGAAGCTCTGTTCTAGGGGCATCCCGTGAGGCTGTGTCATGTTCCACTCCCGATTGTTATTGGGAGTCGGGTGGATGTTGTGGGTTGTTTGATCACTATTCACGACATTGAGCTTTTGGTTGGCCTGGAGCGCCAGCACGTGGGGGTTGTACTGGCAGCCTTTCTGCTCAAGCACGGCAGGTTGCGCCGGAGGCTGAAAGTCATGAGAGGTGAGTCCGTCGGAAACATAAATGACCACATTGGCCAGGCCTCCATCTCCGCCGACCATAATATCTTCCGTCGTTGCAGGGGTCGAGTGAAGCTTGGCACAGAGGGGATCTTGAGACATATCGATGCGCGAAGGTTTGGGCGCAGCCCCTCCAAACTTGACAGTCCCCTTAACCGAAGAGGGTGTATCAGCCGGAGAAGACCAACCGGCTAGACCCCACATGGAGAGTGCCAACCCAATAAGTGCACATGCCAAAGTAAAGGAGAATTTAGATTTCATTCAAAGCCTGCTTTCTCAAAACTGTATGTCCGAAGAAATGAGCACTCGGTGATGTCTTCATTGTTGTGAGATCGGAGCGAGCTGCCCATGTGTCCGGTGGCTGCTTAAGGACCGGAGATAGTGCACCACGTCCCACCTCTGGTCGGTCGTCATCGCGCTTGCAAATGATGGCATGGGCGTGCCATCAAGACCGGTGACCAGGTCGCGAAACATATCCCGATCTGTCTCACCGCACTTGAACCGCGACCCGCTGGTGAAGTCGAACGGTGTAATCGGATAGCCCTTACTGTCGGTCAATGCAGATGCTGAGGGCCCGTGACCTCGTCCGTCTTTACCGTGACAAGACCAGCAGTTCATGCTCTCGAAGACTTGTGCGCCGCGCTGGATGCTTTCAGCAGAAATGGGCGGCTCTGGTGGGATCTCGACCGGCGCACCGGGCTTCTCTTCTTGAAACGCAGAAGAAAAGGTCTTGATGTAAGCGATCAGGTCCGCGCGCTCCTGGCGGAGAAGGGGTTTCCACGAGGGCATCCCGCTGTCGTGAACGCCACGGCTAATTGTGTCGTAAAGATCGCTGTCGAGCGGCAAACTCCCGCTTGGCGTCGAGCGGCATTTGAACACCGCTTTCGTGAAATCACGAGGTTTGGGATCAAGAAAAGGAGCACTCTCGCCTCGCCCGTCTCCATACTTCCCATGACAGAAAATGCAGTAGCGCTCGTATAGTGCCTTGCCACGTTTCACGTTCCCGGTCAGATTGCCAATGTGGCTTTCCTGGGCATGGGTGTCGCCGCCGCAGAAAAGGAGCAGCAGGACCAAAGCCGCACTCCCTGTCAAGGTGGTCTTCCAGCGCATATTTACCTCTTCTGGTCAGAAATCGAAATCAAAGCCCATCAGAAAACTGTTACTGATGTCATCTTTTCCCGAAAGTGGCGCGGCGCCCGTGTTCAGAACTCGCCCATACTCCTGTACCCAGGCCAGGCCCGCGCGCGGATTCATGATCGGATACCATCGATAGCCCACGGTCCAGGCATCCAGATTTCCTGCGTTGCTACGAATGCCAGGATTCGCTTCCTGCGACATTCGAATCAGTTCATATTTTCCGATCAGAATCAATCGCGGATTGTAGTCGTAGTGAGCTTCGACAAACCCACCATTCCATGTCGGCGCCTTAGCACCCGGTGGCAAACTCGCAGGCTGATTGGCCGGCACTGAATTTCCCAGAAACACGTTGTCCTGCCCATGCATGTAGAAAGTCTGAAAATCGAACTTCCCCACGTACCACTGTCCGTAAGCCCCCACGCGGGAGAAGCTGCGGTTCCCCATGCCGGTTCCGGAAATTGGTATGCCCCCGCTGGTCTGAAAATACGTCGGAGACTGGCCGAAATATCCGTAGACTCCAACGCGCTGCATACCCAGCTTGGGAACCTCAAAAGCTTGGTTGAGGTTGGTGTAAACGTCGTAGGTGTTATTCGACGGCACCCCGCTCTGACCGCTGTTACTATTCAGCACGGATACCGAGTAACGTCGGTAGTCATTATCGGAGTGTCCTGAAAGCTCGACGCCAAGCTGGGGTACACCGATGCCCTCAAAAACATTGTTGTCGCCCAGGGGTGTGAAGAAGTAGTTGAAATAACTGCCTCCGGTGCCACTGAGCGTCAGGATTCGCTCTTGAGAAATTAGCTCATCCATTTCAAATTTTCCCATTTTCAGGTTCAGCCAACGCGAGCCGCCAAGGTTATCCAGGCGGGCCCAGGCTTGTGCCAGTGAACTGCTTCCGCTATTGATAAATGGCTGAACGAAGAACGAAATGTTGCTGGAAAGCGTGCCAGCCGTCACAATATCGAGACTATTCACATCGAAGCCCGAGGTAGTTACGGTCCGCTCCACCTGCCCACCGCCGGCGTTCCCGGGAATTACGTCCACAGCTGTGCGATTATTGCTTTCACGATGCCATGACGTGTTTATGCGAAAGGTGATGGGCCAGTAGGTAGGTTCCTGGTAAATTGGGGCATCGCGACCGTTGCCTACCTGATATCCATTGTCCTTGAAGGTCTGACCAAAATTGTTGAGCATAGGCCATGCCTCGTGACAAGCGGAGCACGGCAGTCCGTATTTGCGCGCGAAGGCGGGAATACCATGTGCAGGCTGTACGCTCGTCAAAAGAAATCCCAGCGCCAACAGCTGCATTCCAATCCTTCTCAAAGTCAGCACTTCCATGTCCCCTCCTGACCGACGTTCACTCAGAGCACACTCCGCCAGAAGCGGTTTAGCCTTTCGCAGGAACAAACTTGTAGCCAGCCCCGTGAACGGTTAGTAAAAGAACGGGGCGATCAGGATTGTTCTCGATCTTCTGCCGCAGTTTCGCGATCAAGTTGTCCACAGTGCGACAACTAGAGCGTTTCCGCTTTGGCCAGACGGCGGATATCAGCTTTTGGCGCGATACGACAATTCCCGGCCTGGACACTAAGAACTTCAATACTTTGAACTCCAGGAGAGTTAACCCAATCGGATGACCCGCCCGACAAAGCTCCATTTTTCTGAAATCAACGGAGATCTCGCCGAACAGCGCCCCCTGACTGATTCTCCTGACTTGAAACTCTGTCATGTTCAGCCTTACCGCGTGGAGTCAACGTTGAGGCATAACTTAACGCTGGCGAACCGACGGCTTGTCACAGAACTGTCACATTCTTGTTAAATCCGTGCGTCTGAAATGTATCGCGGGACATCACCCAGATTCCCCTATGACGCGCTCCCGGGAGTGACATCGGAGTGAAACAGCCGGTAGATTATTTGACAAGTATGTCTGCCTCCCGCCGGGTCAAGATCGGCATCAATCTTGGCGTGCAACTCGGGGATCACGCGGGTCGATATGCTGAATCTCGAAATGATTGTGTCCTCATCCGCAAGCGTCCCGATGAAGACGGCAACTGGGGAGACCTGATCATCAAGCGCGGATTGAAGTGTTGGTTATTCAACCGCCCCGCCATCCAGACAAAAAACTCGAGGCGCAGGTCTTGGAATCCCAAATGGGGCGGCTACGTGATAAAATCAGAACCGATCCGGATGCCGGACTTCACGCTCTTCGCCACACGTTTTTGACCGAGGCTGGGGAGTATACGGACGCTTGTACCCTGCAGTACATCGCCGGGCACGATACCATCAAAACCACGACGCGGTATGTGTACCCTCGGGCGGAGTCAATCAGTCGGTGTTCGGTCGGATCAGTCGGAAGAAGAAACCGGCGCAGTCAGCGTGGATGAGGATGCGAAGCGTGTATCCAGAAGCGCATACTGTCGATGTTAGTCAAGCTTGAAGATGCTGATGTAAGTAATTGAAAAAGGTCGTTGTCAAAGTGCGGAAGTGGTGGAACTGGCAGACACACCATCTTGAGGGGGTGGCGCCGAAAGGCGTGGGGGTTCAAATCCCCCCTTCCGCACCAAAGCACTCATTCTGAACAATTTAGGATTTCTCGATTCCCATGATTATTCTCGTTACGATCATCCACGTCATCGTCTGTCTATTTCTGATTATCGTTGTCCTCCTGCAGAGCGGTAAGGCCGGGGACATCTCAGCGGCCTTCGGCGGGCAAGGTAGCCAGGCGGCGTTCGGTCCGCGGGGTGCGGCCACGGCGCTCTCCAAAGCCACTACCATTTCGGCGGTGCTCTTCATGCTGACATCCATAACGCTCTCCATCAATGCCATCAAACATGGCGGCCCGCGCTCGGTTTTGCAGGGAGAGAAGTCGGCACCAGTGAAGACGCAACCGGCAGCTCCAGCACCTGCGCCCGCGAATCCAACCCAGAAGTAGTCTGAAATCCTGTTCCCGTTGCTGTCTCGCGGATGCCCGGATAGGGGTTCCGCCGTAATTGTATTTCCGCAATGCGGGTGCTACCATCCGAAGAGTATTCTTAAATGACGCACTTATTTGAGGAGGCGTTTCATGTCTGATCATGACGGCAGCAGCTTCGTTTGGTTTCTGGCAGGTTTAGGGATCGGCGGTTTGGTTGGAATTCTTTACGCTCCACGAGCGGGAAGTGAAACTCGCGAGGATCTCAAGGCCCGAGCCGAACAGGGACGTGAGTACGTTCGCAGCCGTGCGCGTGAAGCTCGCGAGCAGGCTTCCGGTTGGGTCGATAAAGGCCGCGACGTGGTGACCCAGCAGAAAGATCAGTTCAAAGCAGCCTACGAGGCTGGGCGACAAGCCTATCAAGAGGCGACAACCGAGACCGCGCCTCCAAAAGGCATGTGAGATCCGGCTGATTGCAAGCTCTGTCCAGGAGTTTTTCCTATGATGGAAAGTCTCGTCCCGGTGTTCATCGCAGTTACGGCAGCGGCGGTGGTTCTGCAGGCCGGCATCCTCGTGGGTCTATACGTTGGAGTTCGCAAAACAACGGCCAAGCTGGAAGCGACGGTGGAGGATTTGAAGGTCAAGACTCTTCCTACGATCGAATCCGCCAACTCCATGTTGATTGAGTTGCGTCCAAAACTGGGTCAGATTGTAGACAGCGTAGTGCAGCTGCGCCCGCAAGTGCAGTTGGTCGTTGAGAACCTGGCGGAAACCACAACTATGGTTCGCGCTGAAGTTCAGCGCGTCGATGCTACCGTGAACGACGCAATGGATCGCGTCCGGCTGCAGGTCATCCGTGCCGACGAGATGCTCACCCGCACCTTCGATCGCGTGGAGCATACGTCTGATGTGGTAACCAAGACCGTGGTTTCGCCGGTACGTCAGGTATCCGGCATTGTGCGAGGCGTGACGGCTGGAGTTGAGTTTCTGCTCGGCAACCGCGGTCGCAAAAACGGCGGCAATCGCGCCCCTCGGCGTCCGGTGCCACAGGACGAAATGTTCATCTGAAAATGTAGAAGCCTCGATCTGATTTTTGTTCGCGGAAGTATCGGAAGTTCAAAAAGCGACTGATCCGCACCTGCGATTCTCATGCGCTATCTGGTTCAAGCCAACGTTAAATCCGGTTGTGCGGAAACCCTCCTTAAAGCAATCCAGGATGAAAAACTCGGCCAAGGTTCGGTCGCCGAGGGCGAGTACCTGCGCAATATGCAGGAGGCCCGGGTCAGCGAGGACGGTACGGTGCGTTGGGTGGAGATCTGCTATTGCCCCACGCCCTTGCTGGAAGAGCGCTCTTACTGGGAAGAATATTTCGATCTGAAGAAAGTTCAGGATGCTCACGACCGCCGCAAATGTCGCGACCAGAACGGCACCGAACCGTGGGCGTGCAGCGATTGTGACTGCACCGCAAGACTGGAACAACGGTTGAAGGTTACGGGCGCATCATTCCTCGAGTCGCTCTGCTCCAGGAAATAGCTATTATTCCGGTTCGGGATCTGCAGACCCTGCTGGTAACCTTTCAACACTTACCTCAATTACTGAATATCCACTTCACGAAAACCCAATCCTTGTAGCATGCTTGAGATAGTGCTTCGCGCATTGTCGGACGCGGTCTTCAGGATGCCATCTTGCAGGGCAGCTTGCTGGAGCTGGCGCTCCGCTTCGACACGGACTTCGCTCTCGAGGTTAGGATCCGGCGAGGAGAATAAACCAGTGTCCCGCGAATATACTTTTGTCCTGGCATTATCGATTCGCGTGCTGAAGACTTCCGCGGCGGGCAGGTGAATTGTCACCTTCTGCCCTTGTATCAGGACATCGCCCGGCCCTAGACCCGCAAGATTGATGCCCGCCACCACTTCCCCATGAACCACCAGCAGAAGGCGATCGCCCGCCAGAAATTTAGGGAGATAAGCATTGGCGTGCTCGCCCGAGATGATCTTGTCCATCGTATAGCTGACGGTTTCCAGACGCCGGAGCTGCTGGATTTGACGAACCACCGTGGGCTGATCCACGTTGATGTGGGTCGGTCCACCGCGCAGAATGCCAATCAGATTCGAGAGGCCAAGGCCGGTCGACAACCACAGCGCCCCGGCCAACGCGCAAGTGAGTCCTACGCCAAATAAAATTCCCAAGACCAAGGAAGGCAGACTACGCGAGCTGGGTTGTGTCCGGCTGACCTCTTGCTCAGTCGCAGGTTGTGGATGGTTAATTGTCATCTGCTGCCATCTCCAGTTTAGACGAAAGCCAAAGGAGGACGCTGACACCAGCACTGCAAGCTACGCGAGGGCAGCAATATCTGTTGCAAGTTCCCGCAAGTCCTGAGCCACCTCTCTTAAATTGAAAACGAAAGACCAGAAGGGCAACATGCGATCCAGCGCGAAGGGCGCGGTCGCGCGCTGCTCGCGCAAGCGTGCTAGGTCAGTGTCGAGATCGCGCACGGCTCGCTCCAGGTCGCCGGTCGACTGCGTTTCCCTTCGACTGCCGAAAGCCTCCGCCAAGTCTGCGAAAGTTCGGGCGCTGGCCGTCGCTAAAGCGGGCAGCGAAGGCAAGAGCTCGGGCTGAACCTGCGCATGGACGAAAATGCTGCTGTCGTCCGCCATCGCAGTAAGCCGGCGGCGAACTTGATCCGCATGATCGATGATCGCCTGAAATGCCGATGAATTGAAGCGCGCGAACGCCAGTTCGCTGCGCGCTTCATCCATCTGCTGTGTGATGCCGCGCCGAAGTTCGTGCAGTTGCTGGTTAAGCTCCCGAACCTGCTGCCGGTTATCCACACCTTGCAGAGCAGCCGCAGTGACCGCGCTGTAGAGTACGCCGGAGCCCCGCAGAATGCTCGAAATCTTGTTGCGCAAACCCTCGCGCGCATGCACCGGCCAAACCAGCACCCCCACGGCAAAAGCAATCACCGCGCCCATCAGGGTGTAGAGCACGCGCAGCCACGCCACACGCCAGGGTTCCTGATCCCCTCCAAAAACCAGAATCAGTGCCGCCGTGAATCCCGCCGCGGTGAAGCTGGGGTGCAGCGCCGTGAGATAGGCGAAGAACGATGCCAGAATGAAGAGGGCGATCCCTGCGCGCACGGCCCCTGTGCCCAACAACGGCAGCAGCAGCGCAGCCGCCAAAGCGCCGCTGGTGGAACCTATGGTGCGGTAAAGCGCGGACTTCCAGGACGCACCAACATTGGCTTGCGTGACTACCAGCGCAGCGAAGACCGCCCAATAGCCCTGCGGCAAATTCCATCCCGCATAAATCGCGTAGGTAACGGTTCCGGCAAGTCCGGTCTTGATTCCCTGCTTGAGGGCAGGAGACTCACGGCTCCAAAATGACGGAGTCGGTAAAGCTGCAGGAGGTTCAACAGGCGCAACTAACGGATCCGGCGACACCATGCAGCAGATTATATTCGCGAGCGCTGAAGAGTTCGCCGCACCGTTATCCGGGAGGCTTTATATAATCCAGCCGCCGCCAACCACTATGTCGCCATCGTAGAAAACGGCGGCTTGGCCAGGAGTGATGGCACGCTGCGGCTGATCGAAGGTCACGAGAACTTCGTCTGCGGCAGTCTTTTCCAACAAGGCTGGGGCAGCCTCGTGACGATGCCGAATTTTTACGGACACACGCATCGGCTCCCGCAGGTCGTGGATTGCGATAAGATTCACGCGATGGGCGCGGAGCGTCCGCGAATAAAGATGCTCGTCGCTGCCGACCACGACCTGTTTGTCGGCGCCATTGATCTGAATCACGTAAAGCGGCGATCCGGTGGCGACTCCCAAGCCCTTGCGCTGTCCTACAGTGAAGTTATGAATGCCGACGTGCTCGCCGATCACTTCCCCGTTCGCGGTTACTAACTCGCCCGCAGTGTCCGGCAAGGACTCGCCGCTCTCAGCAAGATAAGCATCGATGAAGCGCTTGTAATCGCCGCCCGGAACAAAACAAATCTCCTGCGAATCAGGCTTCTCTGCCAGCGCCAGTCCGTGCTCTCGCGCACGCTCGCGAACCTCGGGCTTGGTCATTCCGCCCAAAGGAAAGAGGGTGCGGCTCAGTTGCTCCTGGGTGAGGCCGAAGAGGAAATAGGTTTGGTCCTTGCTGCGGTCAGCGGGGCGCCTCAGCAGCCAGCGTCCTCGGGTATCGTCATACTCAACGCGGGCGTAGTGACCGGTGGCCACGCACTCGGCGCCAATCTGCTGAGCGACCACCAGCAACTGATCAAACTTCAGGTGATTATTACAGAGGCTGCAAGGGATAGGCGTGCGTCCCGAAAGATACTCCGCTACGAACGGACGCACCACATCGTGCTCGAAGCGCTCCTCATGATTCACGACGTAATACGGAATGCCAATGTGTTCGGCCACCCGGCGCGCGTCGTAGACATCGTCGATCGAGCAGCAGCGGCCGGTAACCTGCTCGGGCATGCCCTCGTGCCCGGCAAGTCGGCGCTGGTTCCAGAGCTGCATGGTCAAGCCGATGACGTTGTGCCCTTCTGCGCGCAGCATCGCCGCAACGGTGGAAGAGTCCACACCGCCCGACATGGCTACGGCGATGGTTCGAGGATTCGACATGTTAAGAACCAACCGCTTGTCTTTTGTACGCCGGCGACAATTCCCGCAAGCGTGCCACTGCCTCTGGAACAAGCGCGAGTGCGAAGTCAACATCCTCAGCCGTATTCTGCTTGCCCAGGCTGAAGCGGATGCTGGCGCGGGCTCGGTCAGCGCGCAAGCCCATTGCGATGAGTACATGCGATGGCTCAATCGCACCTGAGGAGCAGGCAGCGCCCGTCGAGACTGCAAGTCCTTTCAGATCAAGCGAGATAACCATCGACTCCCCTTCGACGTGATCGAAATAAATGCTAGCCGTATTCGGCACGCGCGGCGCGTTCTGCCCGTTGACGGCGGAGTCTTCCACTTGCGCGAGAATTCCCTGCTGCAGGCGGTCACGCAATGCGGACATCGTGTTGTCATCGCCTCGCTCGAAACCTCGCAGAGCAAGTTCCGCGGCTTTACCCAGGCCTACAATTCCGGGGACATTTTCGGTTCCGGCGCGACGCGAACGTTCGTGCTGTCCTCCATAAAACAGCGGCTGAAGCTGTGTGCCCTTGCGCACATAAAGTGCTCCCACACCTTGCGGCGCATGAATCTTGTGACCGGAAATCGCCAGCGCGTCACAACCAATCTGCTTCACGTCTATCCTAACTTTGGCCGCGGCCTGCACCGCGTCGGTATGAAAATAGACATCGGCCTCCGCAGCGATCTTTCCGATCTCCTCGACCGGCTGTAGCACGCCGGTTTCGTTGTTCGCCATCATGATCGAGATCAGCTTGGTATTGGGCCGCAAAGCCCGCCGCACGTCATCGGGGTCTACGAGGCTGCAGCCATCCACGGGGAGGTAAGTAACTTCGCATCCCATTTCCTCCAGGTGCTTGCAGGCATGAAGCACGGCGTGGTGCTCGATACTGGACGTAATAATGTGATCGCCCTCGCCGGTTAGTCCGGAGATTGCGAGATTGTCGCCCTCAGTCCCGCCGCTGGTAAAGACAATCTCCGACGCCCTGCAACCCAGCAAGGCGGCCACCGAATCGCGCGCCCGCTCCACCGCAGCACGCGTTTCCTGACCGTGGTGGTGGATCGATGAAGCGTTGCCGAAATGCTCGCCGAAATACGGGCGCATGGCCTCGAGCACCTCCGGCAGAACCGGAGTAGTGGCGTTATTGTCGAGGTAAATGCGGCGCATCATCTTTAATATTCTATCTGTTTTCTATCGAATGTCCCGCCCGAATGATACTCGGCAAAAACAAATGGCGCCCGAAAGGCGCCAAATTAAAGGTTCGAATATTGCTGAACCACTAAACCGCGTGCCCATGATCTGCCGGCCCATGATCTGCCGGCCCACGATTCTGCCAACCCACTGATCTATCCACGCTTTTCCATCGCCACATAGCGATTGGGATAGTCCGGCCCCAGATATTCCGCCCGAGGACGAATCAAGCGGTTATCGTCCAGTTGCTCGATGATGTGCGCGGCCCAACCGCTTATGCGCGAAATGGCGAAGATCGGGGTAAACAGATCTTCATCGATGCCCAGCGTGTGATATGTGGATGCGGAATAAAAATCGACATTCGCGTTAAGCTTTTTGTCCCCTTTAACATACTGCTCAATTTTTTCTGACATGTCATACCATTGAGGCTGCCCGCTGGACCGGCCTAAATCGCGAGACATGACCCGCAGGTGAGTGGCCCGAGGATCTTCGGTGTGATAGACGCGATGACCGAACCCAGGAACTTTTTTCTTCTGCGCCAGCATATTGCGAACGTATTCGACGGGGTCGGCTTTCTCGCGATCAATCGTTTCCAGTATCCGAAAAACCGCTTCATTCGCCCCACCGTGCAGAGGGCCTTTCAGTGCCCCAATCGCCGATGTGACCGCCGAGTGCATGTCCGACAGAGTCGCCGCTGTTACGCGGGCCGCAAACGTAGACGCATTCAGTTCATGATCCGCGTGCAGGATAAGGGCGATATCCAGAGCCCTCTCGGCCGTGGCGGAAGGTTTTGTTCCGTTCAATTGCAGTAAAAAGTTGGCGGCGTGCGACATCGAGTGGTCGGCATCAACCACCGGCTTGCCTTTTCGAATGCGGTCATAGGCGGCTACGATCATCGCGATCTGCGAAGTCAACCGGATCGCCTTACGAACGTTAGCCTCATGGTCATTTTTCTTATTGTCAGCATCGTAAAATGCCAGCGCCGAAACCGCCGTGCGCAGAACATCCATGGGCAATGCGGTACGGGGAGCCTCACGTAGAAGCTGGATGATCTCCGGGTCGAGGTGGCGCTCTTGCGCAAGGCGCCCTTGCAGATCCTTCAGTTCGGCGCGAGTTGGTAGATGCCCGAACCACAGCAGGTAGCAGGTTTCTTCAAAAGTGGAATGATCGGCCAGTTCGTGAATGTCAATTCCGCGATATGCCAGAACACCGCGGTCGCCATCGATATAACAAATACTGGAGTTGGTGGCAACAATGCCTTCCAGTCCTTTAGGGGCGGGAGTGCTGGTCACGCTGGACATAGGATCTCGCTCAGTGAGATTGGGTTACAGTTGCCGAGCCACGCTAGGGACGCGGGGAGCGCAACTTTCTTTTATACGCCAAACGCGCCCGCCTTCCAAGGTGCCGGAGTAACTTCGGTGTCTCAGCGATTGGCGCCATGTTCGGCGGCCCGGTGGTCTGACCACGAAATGAGCGGCGATATTTACCGTTCATCGTCGGCCTAAATTCGGCCTAAATGTGGGAACCTACGCCGGCCAGATGCTCAGTGCGGTCTTGCATAGAATCTGCTGCTGCAGCTCTTCACGCAACGGGAGCGCGCGGAATTCATCGAGGTTCCTCTTAATGTCTGGCACTCCAGGACCGGGCCAATCTGTGCCGAATAACGTCTTGTGAGCAATTTCATCGAGGCGTGGAAAATACTTGAGCAGGGTTTTCGGCGGGATGCCACTGATGTCGAGAAAAACGTTGGGATGGCGACGAACGAGAAAAAACGCCGTCTGCATCCAAAGCGGACGGCCACCGTGCGCCAGCAGGATTTTAAGTTTCGGAAAATCGACGGCAACATCATCCACATGAATGGGATCACCATACTTGTTGCGCGCCCCGGGAAAGATGGATGTTCCGGTGTGAAACATTACCGGCACGCCATTGGCTTCGGCAGCGCGGTAAATAATCTCCAGTTCTTTCACTCCGTTCAGATAATCATTCGGATAGAGAAGTTGATGCGGGGGATGAATCTTGATCATACGTATTCCCAGCCGCAGAATCTGCTCCATATCAGCCAGGACATTCGTGGTATGCCGCGGATGCAGGCTGCCGCAGGAGAGGAGACGTTTGCAATCCTCCTTAACGTAGTCGGCGATGAATTGATTTACGCCATTGGTAAAGCCGATCACCTCAGGAGCAACGTAATTGATGAGCAGCGCGCGGCCGATGCCGCAATCGTCCAAATATCTCAGAAATGCTTTGGGCGAACGGCAGAACTCGGCAATCTGATCAAAGTTTGCCCGCTTCTTTTTCATGAGCTCCAGCGCTTGCGGCTTGAACATCTCCAGCGGCGAGATGTGAATGTGGCAGTCGGTGATCATTCGATGGGACTCAATTGGCGGCCGCTGCCAACACGGCTCGCTTAGTAAAGACTCGAATCATCTCCCGCCGGTACTCAGGAGTCAGCGCGGATGTCGTCAGTGGCTTCGCGGTTCGGGCCGCGATATCGCCGACGGCGTCGGCCAACTTTTCGTCTACCACTTTTCCGGCAAGCATCTCGCCGGCTCGCTGAATCAGCAAGGGAGCGGGATTCACCGCAGTGATGGCGACGCGCGCGTCGGCAACATGTCCGTTCGACCGCTTCATCACAACTGCAACCCCAGCTAAAGGATAGTCGATCGATCCCCGCACTCGGAGTTTACGATAAATCCCCTGATACCCGGCAGATTCCTGTGGCAGAAAGACACGCGTCACCAATTCGCTGGCTGAGAGCCTGCGGAAGTTTTCTCCATCTCCGGTATAAAAGTCTCGGAGCGCAACGCGGCGCAAACCGCCTGCGCCCGCAATCTCAATCTCGGCATTCAGGCAGAGAAGCGCTGGCGGCGTGTCTCCGGAAAACGCAGCCCAGCACTTCGTTCCACCCGGAGCCACATGGCAAATATTGCCATCCTTCTTGATGCAAAACCCGCAACCCTTGCGCCAGGTGAGGGATTGGTTGTACCAGAGGCAACGCGTATCGAGACAAATATTCCCGCCCAACGTGCCCATGTTGCGCAACACCGGCGAAGCCACTGTCGCGGCCGCTTCGGGGAGCACTGGATAGTGCTGCCGCAAGTGTGGCGATTTCTCAATCGCGCTGAGAGTTGTCAGCGCACCAATTTCAACCCCGCCGGCGTGCGGACGAATTCCCCGTAGTTCCACAACACCGCGTAGATCGAGCACATATTCCGGCTCAAACAATTTTTGCCGCATCGATGGAATCAAATCGGTGCCGCCGGCCAGTACGCGAAGATTTCCTGTATGTTTAGCGAGGTACATTACGGCTTCTTCCACTGCCCTTGGCCGAAGCAACCGGAATTGTGGAAGGCTCAATCTGCACCTCCCGCCGCTGCTGGCGTGTCGCGCCGCGCCGGATCAAGTGCATGCCGCTCCGGCCCTTTGCCCTTGTAGCATAGCGCTCCGCCATGTTCTCGAAACCGCGCAGGAGCGGTCGGATCCACACCCTCGGTTAGGTTCAAGGCCTTGTCACGCCTTTTCGCCCGAAGCGCCGCCAGTACCCGCTCCGGAGTGAACGGGGACTCATGCAAACGTACGCCGACCGCATCGTAAATTGCATTTGAAATTGCCGGGATAGTCGCGGCCAAGGATCCCTCGCTGCATTCCTTGGCGCCGAATGGACCTTCGGGATCAATGCTCTCCACAATGATGGGTTCGATTTCCGGGGACTCGACCGCAGAAGGACTTCGGTATTCCAGCATGCCGGCATTCATCAACATGCCGTCCTTCCATACCATTTCTTCGGTGAGCGCCTGGCCCATGCCCATCCACACTGAACCAATGATCTGCCCTTCCACGGAAACCGGGTTCAACGCGCGCCCGCAATCGTGCGCCGCCCAAACCTTATGTACGGTAACTTCGCCAGTTTCCTCGTCCACGCTAACTTCGGCCACCTGCGCGGAATACGAATATGCCGGTGATGGCCCTACGCCACCGCCCTTATGCCGGCCTCCACGCGCCTCTTGTGGAGGAGCATAAGAACCGGTTCCAGTGAGTGCACCGTGGAAGTCAATTGCGGCGACTACTGCCTCCTCGAATGTCATCCATTCCTTCGGCCCTTCTTCTTTTCGCTTTTGCTGCAACGAGCCGCGCAGGATCTGGCCTTCGACGCGCCCGCTAACCGACGCACCGCCCTGTGTCACCTCCAGTTCCTCACCTTGATCTTTCTTGGTAACCGGAGGAACACTTCCCTTCTTAAAGACCAGGTCGTCACGGAACACGAGCTGCTCGGCCTCGCAATTCATCTTCTTCGCCGCTGCCGCCGCGATCCGCTTCTTCACATCTTCGGCCGCGCGCAGCGTCGCATTGCCCGCCATGAAGGTAACGCGGCTGGAATAGGATCCGATATCGATCGGTGTGAGATCAGTATCTGCCGCGATTATTCGCACGCGTGGCAGTGAACAACCCAACACCTCGGCGGCCACCTGCGCCGTCATGGTGTCCGAGCCTTGACCAATTTCCGATGCTCCGGTGTAAACGACAACTCCACCATCGCGATCGATTTTGATATTCACCGTCGAGTGCGGCATGTCGGAGCGGATAATCGAATTCGCCGCTCCGCTTACGTAGTGGCTGCAGGCAATCCCCAGCCCGCGTCCCTTGGGTAATGTGCCCTTGCGCTGTTTCCAGCCCGAACGCTCGACTGTTTTCTCGATGCACTCTGGCAATCCATAACTTTGGACGCGCAAACCGTTCACGGTAATACAAGGTGGCTTGAGGAGATTGCGCTGGCGAATCTCCGCGGAATCCATTCCAATCTTCGCCGCGAGTTCATCCAGTTGCGATTCAAATGCAAAGCGCACATTGACGGTGCCGTGGCCGCGCATGGCGCCGCACGCAGGTTTGTTGGTCAGAACGCGATAGCCGTCATATTGAATGTGCGGAATGTCGTAGAGCGCGCCCAACAGCGCTCCGGAATAAAGGATCGTTACGACTCCGTAAGAACAATAGGCGCCACCATCCTGCACCACCCGCGCTTTCACCGCAGTAATTCGCCCATCGTTCTTGACTCCAGTTTTTAGATCGATGATGGTGCGCGGCCGTCCGCGATGCGCCCAGAACACTTCCTCGCGCGTGTAGGTGATCTTCACGGGCGCCTGCGCTTTGCGTGCTGCCACAGCAGCGATGATCTCCAAAGGAATCACTTCACTCTTGCCGCCGAAGCCGCCGCCCACCAGTGGCTTGATTACCCTTATCTGCGACATCGGCATTTCCAGCACCAGCGAAAGCTTGTGCTGCAGGTAATACGGTACTTGCGTGGAAGACCACACCGTAAGCCTTCCCATCCTTCCGGTATGTGGATCGAGTTCGAAGGAGGCTAGCGTCGAATGAGGTTCCATCGCCGCGTGCGTTACCTCATTCGCGATGAAGCGCGCTTCGGCGATGTGGTCAGCTTCAGCAAAACCTTGGTCCGGTTCGCCAAAAACATGGTGATAATCTTTCTCCAGATTACCTGGCTTGTTGTCGTGGATGAGATCGGTCCGCGCCTTCATCGATTCTTCGGGATCGAAATAGGCTGGCAGCACTTCGTACTCCACGTCGACGAGTTCCAATGCTTTCTCCGCAATCGACTCGGAGAGCGCAACCACGCAGGCAACGTTGTCTCCCACGTAACGTACTTTGTCGAGCGCCAGTGCGTACTCGTCGTGGCCGACGGGGAGAATTCCGTAGGGATTGGGCGCGTCTTTCCCGACGACGACGGCGACGACGCCATCGAGCGCCTCGGCACGGCTGGAATCGATGCCCTTGAGGCGCGCATGTGGATAGGGCGAATGCAGAATCTTGCCGACCAGCATGCCAGGCACGCTGAGGTCGTCCGTATACTTGCCCCGGCCCGTAGTCTTTTCCGCGGCATCGACCATCGCGGTGGGCTTGCCGATAATGCTGAAGTTGCTCATTTAAGTTTGCTCAATCGCTACTCGGGACTGACTGCTCACTGCCGCTCCGCGGCAATCGCCGCCCGGATCGCTTCATACATCTGGCTGTAGCCAGTGCAGCGGCACAAATTGCTGCTCAGCGCCGAGCGCACCTCGGCTTCCGACGGATCAGGATTCTCCGCGAGCAATGATTTCACCGTCATCATGAATCCCGGGGTGCAAAAGCCGCACTGTGCTCCGCCCCAGTCGCCATAAGCCTTTTGAATCGCCGCCAGACTACCGTGCTCGCTCACTCCTTCAACGGTCGTGACTTCGCATCCTTCGCAACTTGCAGCCAGTAGCGTGCAGGACATCATCGCAACACCATCCATCAGCACGGTACATGCGCCACACGACGACTCATCGCAGCCGCGCTTCGAGCCGGTGAGCTCCAAGTCTTGCCGCAATACATCCAGCAGCAACGCGCTGGGTTCAATCGCCAGTTCGTGGACACGTCCGTTAACCTTGAGTTCGACGAGTTCTTTTTTCATTGGTAGCCCGGAAGCTGGCAGCTTCAGTAGAGCGGCACACTCCCATCAATTTGTCGCGACCAGGCATCGATGCCGCCGCGCATGGATTGTGCTTTCTCGAATCCCTGTTGCCGCAGCCATGCGGTCACATTCATCGACCGCACTCCGTGATGACAAATCACCACAATGTGATCTTCCGGATCCAGTTCCTGATGCGCGCGCGATGGAACGTCGCCCATGGGCAGCAGCTTTGCTCCAGCCATGCTTGCTGTTTCGAACTCCCACGGCTCGCGGACATCGAGCAGCGTGAACTTCTCACCCTGATCAACCTTGGTCTTCACCTCTTCAGGTGTGATTTCGTAGTCCATATTTATCTGTCCCGATTTATATGTCCCGCTTTATGTGTCCCGCGACGCACGGTGGCGGTCAGAGCAGGCTACTTCCCTGCCCACTTTGGCGCGCGTTTCTCCACGAAGGCACGGACGCCTTCTTGCGCGTCTTCCGTCTTCATCAACTCTTCCAGATAAATCTTCTCAGCGCGCGCCAGTCCCTTGTCAAAGTGCATTGCGTCCCACGCGTAAACTGCCTTCTTAGTCACCGCCAACGTCGCCGGACTCAACTGGAGGAACTCTTGCACAGTATTCTCGACCGCGGCCGCCAGCTTTTCATCTGCTACGACGTGAGTGGCCAACCCAACCTTTGCGGCTTCGGAGCCACTAATTGTTCGACCCGTTAAAATTAGTTCCGCGGCGCGCTTCTGCCCCACCAATGCGGCCAAAGCCGTACACGCCACTGGCGGATAACAACCGAGCTTGATCTCCGGAAACCCCCACTGCGAAGAAGCGCTGGTGTAGACGATGTCGCAGACCATTGCCAGTTCCGCTCCGCCGCCGAGGCAAAGTCCGTGCACCGCAGCAAGTGTGACTTTTTTTGTGACAACCAAAGCGCGAATCACCGCATGAAACTTATTCAGCATTTCTTCAACTCTGCCGGGACTGTGGGCCCCCACATCGACTCCGGCCGAAAATGCCCTGCCCTCGCCACTTAGGACGATGACGGCAATATCCGAACGCGCTTCGATGTCAGCCAACGCTCCCGCCAATTCCTCCATCATCGGAACGCCGATGACGTTCAGGGGCGCATCTCGCAGAGCAATGCGAGCTACCGGCGAATCGACATCGACCTTCAACCGAGCGAGTTTAGAGTGCGCTAAACCAGTTGCCATGCTTTTCGATAGGTCCCCTGTCTGCAGAAGAGATCGGCTTACAAATTGATTGCCGATTTTCGAACCTCGCCGATGCTCGCCAGCGGATCCCGCGCGCCGGTCTTCTCGGCGATCCACTTCTTTTCGTTAGCAATAATCTCCAGCAAAAGCTTTTTGTCTTCCGCAGATGGCATGTTTTCTTTGAGATGCTCCTCGTAAGCACGATCATCGAGCGGTTCGCCGCTCTGCGCATGGAATTTATGACCCTTCCAACGCCCAATCTCGCGATTGAATTTGATGTGCGGGGCGTACAACTTCGGCTGGCCCGGCTTCAAAGAACCATTGAAGCGCTCGATTAGACCGGCCACTTCGTTGCGATACAGATTCCGGTTGTAATCGTTCAGATCGTCGAGGTCCGGGGCTTGTTCGTTCTTGGGCTCATCGTACCGGCCCTTAACGCCCCACACATAGGCCCAATGAGCGGACGAAGAATGATCGGTGCCGAACAAATCATAGGAGCTCGAAATCCACTTGTTCAGATATTTCTGAATCAGCCAGCCCGGGACGACCCCCGCTTCCACGATCCGCCGCAGGCCATCATTGCCCGTACCCATGTGAAAGGCCTCTTCGCGCAGCATGTAGGACATCGACCGGCCCAGCGGCGCGAAGGCGGAATATTTCAACATCTGCAACTGGAATTTTCCGTCGCGATCGACGAAGTCGGTGTAGGTGAAGAAATCCATCCAGTTGTCGACATCGACGTTGAAGGCGCCGAGCAGCCTCTTGTTGTCGAAGGCGCGCCGCTCCAGCATTTTTTGCGCCTCAACCTTGCCTGAATAGCCGAAGTGATCGACCAGCAGAGCGCACATCTGCCACCCGTGGCGCATTTCCTCAATCATCACCCGAGTAATGGCGCGGCGGTCCCAATCCGTAGGGGCATTCTCCAGCAGGTTGCGCTGCTGCTCGACGCTGGCGAATTCCGTATCGCCCTGATACACAATCATGTTCATGAGCGCGTCACGCATCTGCTGTGTAGGAATCTGGCGCAGGTTTTCCCATTTCCGCCGGCCTTTGTAAGAGCCGAATTCAATCTCTTCTGTATCGATCGCGCCATAGAGCGTGTCGAAATGGAAAGCTTCAATGTCAGCCGTATTGACGCCGATGTCTTTGCGCCAATCGTTGAACATGCCTTCCCAGTCACTGAAGGTCCCGATTTTTGCTACTTTTCCTGGCATAACTCGACTCCTAAACCATATTCAGCCAAACTGTTTTCAACTCCGTGTAATGTTCAATCGCGTGCATGCCTAGCTCGCGGCCAAAGCCCGAACTCTTGTAGCCACCAAAGGGTAGCGAAGCATCCATCAATCCGTAAGTGTTGATCCAAACTGTTCCTGCCTTCAGACGGCGGGAAACGCTGTGAGCTTTCTTCACATCCCGCGTCCACACCGCCGCAGCGAGGCCGTAAGGATTATTATTGGCCTGCTCGATGACTTCGTCGATGTCGTCGAAGCTGAGCACCGAAAGCACGGGACCAAAGATTTCTTCCCGCGCAATCGTCATATCATTTTTCACGTCGCCGAAAATTGTCGGCTCGATGAAAAACCCTTTGCCGCCGTCAACCGAAACCCGATTGCCGCCAGCAACCAGTTTTGCGCCATCCTTCTTCCCGGCCTCGATGTAACCCAGCACCGTCTGCATCTGCTCCTGGCTGACGATGGCTCCGAGGCGCGTCTTCGGATCGAGAGGATCAGCGGGACGCATCTTGGCCGCGCGCGCCACCAATTTCTCGGTGAAATCGTCTTTCACTTTATTTTCAATAAACAACCGGGAACCCGCGTTGCAGACTTCGCCCTTGCCATAAAAAATTCCGGTGATAGCGCCTTTGACCGCGTTGTCGATATCGGAATCGGCGAAGACAATGTTTGGCGACTTGCCGCCGAGCTCCAGCGTGATGCGCTTCACGGTATCGGCAGCGCTCCTCATGATTTCCTGACCGACGGCAGTCGAACCGGTGAAGGCGATTTTGTCGATCCCCGGATGCTTCACCATGGTCCGTCCTACTTCCCCTGGACCGGTGACAATGTTGATAACGCCTGCGGGCACGCCGGCCTCAATCGCCAATTTTCCGAATCGCAACGTGGTGAGTGAAGTCTGGCTGGCCGGCTTCCACACTATCGTGTTCCCGCAAGCCAGGGCCGGGCCAACCTTCCAGGAAGCAAGCAACAACGGGAAGTTCCAAGGGACGATGAGCCCCACCACTCCGACCGGTTCGCGCAGTGTGTAAGTGAACGCGGTCTCAAGCGTGTTAACCGTCTCCCCGTGAATTTTCGTCGCCAAGCCCGCGTAGTAGCGCAAAACGTCGATCACCATGGGCATATCAACGTAGCGCGATTCGAAGATGGGTTTGCCGTTGTCAAGGGTTTCGAGTTCGGCAAACTCGTCGATATTTTTCTCGAGCAGGTCGGCGAGTCTCCAGATCAAACGCCCACGCTCGCTCGCCGACATCTTTCGCCACGCGCCGTTACGATCTTCCAGAGCCCGGCGAGCAGCCTCGACGGCTCGATCAATATCGGCGGAGGAAGCTCCTGCGATTTGCGTTAATACTTCTCCCGTGGCTGGATTCACGGTGTCGAACTTGTTTGCGCCGTCAACCCACTGCCCATTGATCAGCAACTGCCCGGGCTCAACTCTGGTCTTTGCAGCTAGCATGAACCTTCCCTCAAGAGACCGCCGAACTCGCCCGGCGAGGACGGGCGAAATGCGTCAGTCCACGCCCGAGCCACTACAAACTATTTCGCCTTGAAAGCCGCGGGTCTCTTCTCGACGTATGCAGCCAAACCTTCCTTCGCGTCTTCGCTCTGAAAAAGAATCTGCTGGTTCTCGCGTTCCACGGCCAGCGCGGACTCCATCGGAATTTCCCATCCAGTCTGCACCGCGCGCTTGATCCGCCCAACAGCCTTGGCGGCCTTGTTTGGAGGGCAGAACTGCCTGGCGTACTCCATGATGTTTTCCATGAAGCCGTCCTTCTCAAAAATATCGTTGATGATTCCCATCTCCTGCCCTTCTTCAAAGGAGAAGGTGTTCCCGGTGACCATCAATTCGATCGCCTTGCTCTTCCCCACCATGCGCGACAGGCGTTGCGTTCCGCCCGTTCCCGGCAGGACGCCAAGGTTGACTTCCGGCAATCCCATTTTGCCGGCTTCGCGCCGTGCAATCCGCAGGTCCGCCGCCATTGCAATTTCCAATCCTCCACCCACGCAGTGCCCGTTGATCGCAGCGATTACTAGCTTCGGAGTGTGCTCCAGTCGCAGCAGCATCTCATTCGCTTGCAGACAAAAGTAGTATTTGAACGTGGGATCGACGCTGGCCAGCATCTTGATGTTCGCCCCGGCGGAGAAAAACTTGTCGCCAACGCCGGTGAGGACGATGACGTAGACGTCGTTGTCCATGCGCGCCTTGAGAATGGCCTCGTCGAGCTGGCGGTTCATCTCGTAGGTGTACGTATTCGCAGGAGGATCGTTCATCTCGATCACGGCCACGCCGGCATCGGTGCGATAGTTAATGAGTTGCTTGGTGGTTTCGCCGGTCGCCGGCTGCGTTGTGGTCGCCATAGGTTGCTCCTTAGTTAGTCCGGTGGTTGGTCGCGCTGGTTTTTCGACGCGACTTGTTGCCGCGCATAATTCCCTTCAAAACGATGTCGCCCATCTGCTCCGCGAGTTCTTTGGCA
>Ga0210393_10000357_pt1 | contig 41475 bp, 27 predicted proteins | sample IncBWC27OmetaG_FD_160068 | JGI IMG/M metagenome (GOLD analysis project Ga0210393, IMG submission 160068) | Forest soil microbial communities from Barre Woods Harvard Forest LTER site, Petersham, Massachusetts, United States - Inc-BW-C-27-O ...
TCGAAGGACTGAGCGAGTGGAGTTGAAATAGGCCGCCGGTGCAACCGCTCGCTGACGATGCATCACGCGCCGCTACTTTGGCGCGCGAATCCTCTATAATTCGCGCGGAAATCGAGGTGCTCTGCGACCTCGAATGGCGCAGTGACGCTGGCTACTCGGAAGCGAGCCACTGTGTAAGGTCTAGCCAGCGGCGCTCCTCGCAGCATTGGCAGAAGTAATCAGCCGATCGGCCGGTGAAGCAGCTTGCTTGGTGTGGATCTGGATTTGTCGCGATTCTCTACAGGCCGCCGCGGGCAAGGTCTTGCTCTGCCCCTCCGACGATCTGAAAGGTTGCTACGAGAAGGCGCTCGCAGGTGCTGCCGGCTAAAGCCTCTGGCCGACCTAAAGCGGCTTCACGGCGCACCTACGAAGATGTAACCACCATCCGCCCGATGGCAAGCACTCGACGCAACCTGTTCCGCTTGGCTTGGCCGCTGGGTTGATACCATCCCTCTCTCCCTTTTGCCTCAGTTGCTCCTCATAGGAAGTCTCGCGCAATGGTGCGATCCCATTCACGATGACACAGCTCGTTCGCACCCTCCCAGGCGCGCAAGCTTCCCTGCAACAGGAAAGCACTGCCCGTGGATGACAGCCGCAGTCTCGTTTCGACTCGGACTTGCCACTCGTTGCGCGACAGAGTCTGGGTATTGCGCAGTTCGGCTACTGCGCTGAGCGGGTCATTCTCCTCGACGTGATACTCGGACTTGTACTGTGTGCCTAAGTCCAGACCAAGGCGGTCGATGTGTTCAACCCGCACACCATCGCGACGAGAGATGGATGGCTTCTCGGGTGACGCCGTCTCCGGTTCAGGAAGAGGCAAGAGCCTGGCGTCTGCGACGTTTGGCGAGCGGTGCGGCAGATCGAGCGCGCCAGCAAAGATCCGCACAGTCGCCGTCTCTGGCCCCGGCCAGATCATCGGCCAGTAGGTCGTTGATATCGCAAGCCTTACCTTGTGGCCGGCTGGAAATACTGAGCCTGCATCATTGAGCTGGATGCTCACCCGGTATTGCTCACCTATCACCAGCGGGGCGGGCCGTTCGTGGCCCTCGCGATGAGTGAGGTTGAGCACACCATAGCTGACGCGCAGCGATTCACCGGACGGGTGCACATCGCATAACCGAACTACCAGATTCGCAATCGGCCGGTCCGACGCGACATCCAGCGTTACGATCGGAGCGCCAAGGATCTCGATCGGCTCATCGAGGGACGTCGTCTCGAAAACCAAGGAACGCATGTCATCTTCTTGCTGGTCGACTGCCTGATCGTGCCCACGGCCGAATGGAACCCAGTCGCCCGCACACTTACCAACGGTCTGCGGAGAGCAGACGGCGCGAGCCGTCAAAGGTGCCGCGGCCTCCCGCAGGCCCTCATCAGTCAAGAAGAGTCGCCGTGGCGTTATTCCCGGCGGCGGCCACAAGGGTTCCGCGATCCACCGGCCCGGCAACGTGTCGTGGTGGTTCGCCGGCTTCACACTTTCCGTCATCCAGGCGCGCAGCATAGGTTCATCCATCACGCCCGTATCGACGCCCTTCAGCCAATAATCCCACCAACGCAGGATTTCCTGCAGGAATCCGATCTGGGGCCCGGGAAGTGCAAAGTGCGGATAAGCGTGTGCCCATGGCCCGATGAGACCCTTGCGGGGCACCTTCAGGCGCTCGAGAAGGCGCGGGATTGCATTCTTATAACCATCGGTCCAACCACCGACGGCATAGACCGGGCACTGGATTGCTGCGTAATCCTCGCATACCGATCCGTGCTTCCAATACGCATCGCGCCTTTGGTGCTGCAGCCAATTTTCCAAGAACAGCGGTATGTTCTGCAAGCGCTCCAACCACATCGCTCGCCAGCTATCGCCGACCAGCGCCGGATCGGGCGGAAGGCACATCAAGCCGAAAAAGAAAAAGGCCCACTCAAGTGCAGCGGTGGTAAGCAGCGTGCCGCCCATGTAGTGCGCATCGTCAGCGTACCGATCGTCGGTTGAACAAATGGTTACGATTGCCTTGAGTGCCGGGGGACGGCGCGCCGCGATCTGAAGTCCGTTGAACCCACCCCAAGAGATTCCCATCATCCCAACGGCGCCATTGCACCAAGGTTGGGCCGCGAGCCAAGCGATTAGCTCCACGCCATCGTCTTGTTCCTGCTTGGCGTACTCGTCAAACAGTAAGCCTGTCGATTCACCGCTACCACGAATGTCGACGCGGACGCCCGCGTAGCCGTGACCTGCGAGATAGGGATGAGTCAGCGCGTCTCGTTCGTAAGTCCCGTCGCGCTTGCGATACGGGAGATACTCCAGGATCGCAGGAACTGGATTTAGCTCAGCATCTTCCGGCAACCAGATGCGAGCCGCCAGCGTCGTACCGTCTTTCAACGGTATCAAAGTATGCTCGATGACCCGCACAGCTCTGGGAAAGCTCGTGACAATCACGGGGACACTCACTCAGGCGCGACGACCCATCGGCAAACCTCAATCGCAGAATGCGCGCAGCAGTTTAAGCTTCCGGGCTTCGCTTTTGTCGCGACTCATGAACGACGTCGCCTTGTGCGTTGCGATCAACTGCCAGACTGTATCCATTAAAGCCGAGGAAGCAGTTGCACCTTAGGTTTCACCGCATCTGGTAGGGGTGGAAGACGTAATCCTTTGCCTTCACCTTCACGTGGCACACCTGCCCACAACTGGGGGTGCCGGCTTTGTCGGGCGAGTAAGTGGCTGATGCCGGGTCATAGTCAAACTGGGCGTATCCCCATCCGCCGGTCTCCGGGAACCTCTTGCTGTCTTTCTCCATGAAGAAAAGGTCTGCCAAAGTGGCCGGCACGTCTACGACAAACGGGGCCTCCGCGCTCTTCTTGGGTTTCCACTGGACCTTTGCGATCTTGGAGCCTTCGGGGAACGGTTTGCCGTTGCCCGGAATACCGGACTTGAAAGCGGCAATTATTGTGGGATTGCCTAGGATCACTTTCAGCCGGTCGTCGGTCCTGGAGGTGGAGATAAGCTGCCAGTCCTCATAGCCCTTCCAGTCGGAGAACGGGACTCCATCCGGCAATTTCAATGTGTACTTGTCCTGCGCGGAAATGGCCGCGCCGCTCACAACCACCAGCACGATGACCATGGCGGTAACGGTCAGCATGCTTTTGCCGTTCATCGTCAGCCCTCCCCAGCGTGTTTCTTGATTACTCTTTGAGCGACCGCAGCAACCAACTGATCTATTGTACCGGAGGTATCGAGCGCAACGGACGCCGGATGCTCGCGACTAGCGTTTTTCAACAGAATCGATTCGCAGGCGAGGAGGCGCTTAGCGCCAACTAGCGCTAAGCGGGCATCCTTATTCGTTTAAATCCGCATCCCATCCGCGCCGAGCGTCAGCCGTACGCGAGGTCGGTGCTCTGTCCGACCTCGATAATATATCCGTCAGGATCGCGGATGTAGCAGCGCGTCTCGCCGTACTTGGGGATCGGCGCCGTGATGAACTCCGCTCCTCGGCTCTTCCATAATTCATAGCACGCTTGAATATCCGCAACGCGGAAATTCATAAAGCTGCTGATGTGATTCGGGTCGGGGACGCTGAGCGTTACCGTCGGCTTATCCGGGGTCGGCCCGCCTCCAACGTTCAGAATCATCCAGATATTCGCAAGCTGAAGGTACCCAGGCGCGTTGCCGTCGCCCAGGCTCAGAATGCGAGCGCCGAAGACCTTTTCGTAGTAGCGGGCCGATCGCTCGATGTCGGCGACGGTGAGAAAATGCGCGATGCTGATCCCCTCTCGCGGGGGCATCTCATAGCTCTTCTGCTCGGTTTTTACGCTGCTCATTGACGACTCCAATTCCTATAAACAGTGCTGATCCGCTGACTCTGGTTCTTTCGTATTCATAGCTGCTGCCAGCATGCGCCAGAAACCATTTGCATCAGTTGACTAGGCGACTGAGCATGGCTGTAAAGGAGTTAATGTTCTTCAACAAAGCGTCGAATCGTATTCCACGCATGCTTGCTCTCGTCCAGCCACGGGAGAGTGAGGGGCCAGTCGTGCTGCATTCCCTTGCCGATGAGCACGCGGACGTCAGTGCCGACGGATATGGCTGCGTCCCTCACGCGCAGCGTGTCATCAAGCAACAGCTCGTCTTCTCCGACGAGAAGCAAGAGCGGCGGTAGCCCTGAGAAGTCGGCGAATACCGGTGAGACATACGGCGAACGAGCGTCCGCTTGACCGACATAATACCTCGCCCATACCTCCAGGTGCTTGCGCGTGAACCACAGATCCCTCCCGTAATTGCCGTCGACTGAAGATCCCGAGACCGTCAGATCCGTCCACGGCGAAAGCTGAAACGACCCGTTCGGCATGACAAGGCCGGATTCTCTAAGCCTGACGAGCAGGCTGAGACTCAGGCCCCCTCCGGCCGAATCGCCCGCCACAAAAATCGCCGCCTGCGGCCGTACGGCCTTAACGAAGCGCCACGCCACGAGCGCGTCATCGAGTGCTGCAGGATACTGGTGCTCTGGAGCGAGCCGATAATCGGGTACGAAGACTTCCGCCTGACAGCGATAGCTCAAGCGCATCGCTCGATTGCGGTATGAGGCAGGCGAGCCCATAAAAAACGCGCCACCGTGAAGGTAGAGAATTACCCGGGCTGGGGACTCGACCGCGCAGACGGACTCGATGGCGAGCCCGTCGACGGCGTGATCTCCAAAGACGAGCCTGGGGAACTTCCGCCGTATCGCTTGCCGCGATACTCGGCTAAAGCGTTCGAAGCGGCCACGCATCGTTATAGGCGACGTTGTCGCTCCGAATAGCGTGCTAGTGACCAGTCCGTAGGCGCGCAACGACAGCCATCGTTTCCATCGACTCAGAGTCTCAGGCTGCGAGCCGTGACGTTCCTCGCCGCCCATCTTCATTCGAACCATTGCGCTGCGCTGTCGGTCAGTCCGTTAAGGAGCAAGGCGTTAGTGGCTTCATCACCACTATTTACGTTGCTGTAACAGATCTTCTGGGCGTGCTGAAGCGGCACTGGGCAATCGGTGGCGTAGCTTACGATTACCGTGGTTTCGCTCCTCGTAAATTGGAATCCGGAAAGCGGTCGCCCGTCAATGACAGAAGTGGGTCACTTTACCCAGCCAAACCCAGCAAGTCCGTGGATTTGCGATCACAACCTTCATCTGCGACAGCGGCCGGAGCCTTCCGGAAAGCGGCGGCTCACGAACGGCAGCTCAGGGTGATGAGTTCAACTGGTCGACGCAACACTTTACCTCTTGAGACCGAGCTGGGGCGCACTCCGGCGAGCCGGCGCAGAAGCTTCCGCGTTATTACCCGCTACGCTATCGGCCAAAAGAGCGTTTTAAGCAGGCATCGGGCAATGGGCAATCTGGGGGGTAATTTTAGGAAGCGAATTCATAAAGGTATGAATCTGTTAAAGTTACCTCTCGAATTCGATTCCTCTCCCGGGCACCAATAAAAACAATAAGTTAACGTTTATTTCGATTCTCTTTCTGGAGGTATCTACCGCAGCGCCGAAGGGGCGGGTGCGGGGGCAAGCTCAGTGCTCGTGATGCCGTCCGCGGGTGGGATTCGACCCACTCTTTGTATATGTCGTTGCGCGAAGGTCAGCAATGAGACATCGCGCCGGCCGAACAGCTCCCGATCAGTCAATCTAAGGATTCATGAAGACACCCGCGACCCTGCAACCCCTGATCGATGACGGTGTGATCGACGAAGTCGTCCGCTCGCTCAAGAGCGGCAAGGAAGCGACCGTGTATCTGGTGCGCTCCGGGGCGCACACGCGCTGCGCCAAGGTCTATCGGGACATGCGGCAGCGAAGCTTCCAGAAGCGCGCACGCTACCAGGAGGGCCGCAAGGTGCGCGGCAGTCGCCAGGCGCGTGCCATCGGCAAGAGCACCCGTTTCGGCCGCAGGGAGCAGGAAGCCCAGTGGAAGAACGCCGAGGTCGACGCGCTGTACAAGCTGGTCGCCGCCGGCGTGCGCGTGCCCAAGCCCTATGGTTATTTCAACGACACGCTGGTGATGGAGCTGATTATCGACGCCGCCGGGGACCCTGCGCCGCGCCTCGGCGAACTCGACCTGTCGCCCGAGACGGCACGCGACTATCACCGCTTCCTCATCCAGCAGATCGTGCGCATGTTGAGCATCGGGTTGATCCACGGTGATCTCTCGGAGTTCAACGTGCTCATCGACACCGCGGGTCCCGTGATCATCGATCTGCCCCAGGCCGTGAATGCGGCGGGCAATAACGGTGCGCTCGCCATGCTCGAGCGTGACGTGAACAACATTCGCGGCACGCTCGGCCGATTCGCGCCGGAGCTTCTGCAAACCCAGTTCGCGCGCGAGATGTGGGACCTGTACGAGCAGGGTGAGCTGACTGCGGACAGCAAGCTCACGGGTGTCTTCGCGCGCGACGAGACGACCGCTGATGCCGGTGGTGTGCTGGTGGCGGTCGAGGATGCGCGCGAGGAAGCGTTGCGACGCGAGCTCGGAAGGGAGAGCTGAGCTCGCCGAACCGCCAGTGTCAGCTTTTGTCGGCGCTTTCCGATTTCCCTTATGAGCCACGGGCTCGGCCGACCACAGGACACTGGCGATGGACAAATCACCCCTGAAAGCGCGCGATATCGAAGCGCTGACCTTCATTTACCAGCCCACCGCGCAACCGCATGCATTCGCTCCCCTCTCGCGGCGGGGGTTGTTTCGGCCGATTGTCACACTGGCAGCAGCAGCCGCTGTGCTGTTGATCACCGCGTTCGGCTACCTGCTTACGCGACTTTAAGCACTCCCCGGTCGCCGCGAGCTGCTGCTAGCGAGGCGCCCCGCTTGCAGTGGGACCCGCGAGTCCCTCGGCGTCCAGGATCAACGGGTGCGTGGAGTCGAGATTTCCCCTCAGTTGCCTGAGCGCCTGTCGGGCAGTGGCGGCGGCCTTGTCGCTCCCCTGCGCGGCCTCGGCCCGTGCACGCAGCAGCAGAGCTTCCCCAATCCATGCGGACGAGGCCGGATCAATCGCAGTCGACGTGGCAAGGTCTGCTGCCGCTTGCGCCTGTGCCGCCGCCTCCGGGTAGTGCCTCTGCGCCAGGAGCGCCGTGCTGCGCAAGGTTGCCAGCTCCCTGGCGTCCGGATCGGTGGCCTGGTGCCGGACGGCTATCAGGGCTGCAGCATGTTCCAGCGTGCGCAGTGCCTGCTGCGGCTGTTGACGGGCGATATCAAGACGCGCGTGTACGAACAACAGGCGGACGACTTCCGTGCCTTTCTCGTGCGCGGCAAGTCGCCGCTCCTCGTCTGCGGCCAACGGTGCCCAGCGCGCCTCTGCCGTGGCCAGATCGCCCCGCGCCAGCGCAGCATTGACCGCCGAGGCGCGCATCAGCGCCGCCTGGAAGGACACCCCACCGCGTTCGGCGCGCTCGGCTGCCGTGATCACGGCCGCTTCTCCCGTCTGCGTCGCGCCCATCAGCAGTCGCGACAGCGCCCAGCAGGCCTGCAGGCCCGAGAGCATGTCTCCGTAATCGGGCTGGTGTGCAATCTTCAGGGTATGTGAATCGACGTACGCGACCGCACGGGCTGGCTGTCCGCCGTTGCGCAACGCCGCGCATGCATTGGCGATCATCGCCAGATAGCCGTTCGTGTCGGCGCGACCCATCTCGCTCACCAGATTTACATTCCGGTCGCCGACCTCAAAGGCCTCGCGATATTGCCCGGCAAACGCCAGCGCGCGCGCCAGATCGTTGGAGGTGGCCGTGTAGCGCGCCGCTCCATGCATGCCCGCGCGATCAAGGTCGGCAACCGTCGCGCGCAGACGCGTGATTGCGCGCGCAAAGTCACCGTCCGCCTGCGCGACAAAGGCCTCCGCCGTGGCACATTCCGCCTCGATACCGGTGGGCAGCGGGTGCAGACGCTGCATCTGCGCGACGCCGAGGGCGAGCTGTTCGTGGGCGGCCTTGAAATCGCGCGCGATCGCCAGATCCTCGGTACGCACGCAGGCGATCTGACCCAGAAGGTCCGGATCATCGAAGCGATGGCCGATGCCCTCAGCTTCGACCATCACTGCCGCCGCGGTGCGGTATTCCCCGATATCGATATAGCGACCCGATACATCAATCAGCAGGCGCGCCGCGAGGCGCGGGTCATTGCGAAAGCGGGCGGCGACGAACTGCCGTGAGCGGTCCAGCCTTTGACGCTCGGCATCAGCGGAGAGCTTGCTCAGCTTATCGTCGAGGATGTACTGGGTAAGATCGGCCTGCGCGTTGGCGCGCTTGGCTTCCTCGAAGGCGCGATCGCGCTCGACGCGGGCGGCGTGCATCTGGGTGAGCGCAAACGCGCTGGTGCCGATCAGACCGAGCGCAATGAGAACACCACTGAGGACGCTGCCGCGGTTGCGCCGCACGAACTTCGCAATCCTGTACGGCATGGTGTCGGGGCGGGCCAGCACGGGCTCGTGCGCAAGATAGCGCCGCAGATCCTCAGCGAGCGCGCCAACCGACGCATAGCGCTCCGTCGGGTCCTTCCTCAATGCCTTGCTGAGGATGTTGTCCAGGTCCCCCTCCAGCGCACGCCTCGCGGGCAAAGTCAGGTGCGCAAGGCTCGAGGCGCGCGCTGGTTCTTGCGTGACGATGGCGTGCACCAGCTCGGCACTGGAGCGCGCCGCCGCCGGAAACGGATGCTCGCCGGTCAGCAGCAGGAACAGGACCAGTCCAAGCGCATACACATCGGTCGCCGTAGTGACCGGTTGTCCGAGTAGCTGCTCGGGTGCTGCGTACTGTGGCGTCAGCGCAGCGCTTGTCTTGGTGACGGCGATGCCCGACTCCTCGATGAGGAGCTTGGCCACACCGAAATCAAGCAGCTTCACGGTGCCGTCGCGCGTCACCAGGATGTTGGAAGGCTTGAGATCACGGTGGACGATGAGCTGACTGTGTGCGTGGCCCACCGCCGCCAGTACACCCTGGAATAGCGCAACACGCGCGGCTGCGCCGAGCTGCTGGCGCTGGCAGTACTCGTCGATCGGCTCACCCTCGACGTATTCCAGTACCAGGTAGGGCTGCGTCTCTCCAAACACGCCCGCATCGATCAGTCGCGCAATGTTGGGATGGTCCAGACGCGCCAGTAACCGTCCCTCGCTGCGGAAGCGCTCTTCGCTCGCATGGCCGAGCCAATAGGCGTGCACAAACTTGACGGCGACCGTGCCCTCATACCTGCCGTCGATGCGGCGGGCGCGCCACACGCTGCCCATGCCCCCGCGCCCGACCTCAGACTCCAGCACATAGGGACCGATGTGCCGTCCGCTCAGAGTCGCGTGCGTCGCCGGAGCTTCCGACATCAGCGAATCGGCCAGAAAATCGGCAAAACCGTGCGCCTCACGCGCGCTGAGCGCGCGCGCGACCGCCGCGGCAATCTCCGGGGACTGGGTCTTCAGGGACTTGAGCCAGACCTCGCGTTCTGCTGCCGACAGCTCCAGCGCCTGCCCCAGGTGCTGGCTGAACAGGCCCCATTGCTCTGGCGATAACGGCGGCATCTGATTTCCCGGGCTAAGCGGCCAAATCGTCCGAACCGCTGCTGCCTATATCGGAATCCACGCCCGACACTCGCCATCGCCGCTAACGGCCCGCATCCTGGGTCGATTCGTTCAATCCCTCGAAGAGGATCAGGCGCGCCTTCTCCCACGCCCGCTGCACGGTGCGGACGGATGTGCCGCGCTGCGCGGCGATATCCTCGAATGAAAACCCGCAAAAGTATTTCAGGTCCACGACCTCGGCCAGGTCCGGCTCGCGGCTTGCCAGATCATCGAGCGCGTCTGAGAGGCGCCCGAGTTCGGCGCCATCCTCTACAGCCAATTCCGAGGGTAGCTGGGTGATCTGGTAGGCCGCCCCGCGCTTCAACGCGCGCCGTTCACGCACGAAGTCGATGATGAGCCCGCGCATCACCCGCGCGGCATATCCCATGAATCTCTGGCGATCCGGGAACGAGGCGTCACGGGCGGAGATCCCGAGGTAGGCCTCGTGCAGGAGTGTCGTGGGGCTCAGAGGCGCCCCCTGACTGCGCCGCAGCTGTCGTTCGGCGAGCTGGCGCAGGTCCCGATACAGCATGGCGAACAACTCTCGGTTCTTCGCGCGGTCCGTGTCCGCACACTGCCCGGCGGCAGCCGGTGGCTCAGCTTCCATTTTTTATGAGCTCCCGTCTGGAGAGCGTCTCCCCGGTACTCATCGTACCTCTGGCGGCACGGCGCGTGGGAATGCCAGCACTCCCCGGCGCGCCGGCGATATGTCGTATGGCGCGGCGCAAAAAAGGCGCCGCGCTTGTCGCGTTTCACCCACCGTTTGCGATCTACGAGACACGGGAGCCGCATTCCGGCACGGCTTGGGGGGCTAGAGTGAACAGTTTCAGACCATTAGGCATTCCTTCGGCTGCCGTCCGGCTGGTGAGGTCGGTGCTGCTCGCCGCCACCATCGTCGCCGCGGCCGGCCCAGCCGGGGGACAGCAGTTGCAGGCGTCCGGCGAGCACCTCGGGGTGCAGTCCTTCCCGGACCCGAGTGGCGTCACCACGACGCTGAACGTCAACGGGCAGGTGAACGAGCAGGGAGCGTTCTTTCAGAGTCTGGGGACCAACGGGCGCAGCTGCGCCACCTGCCATGTTGCCAGCCAGGCCATGAGTATCAGCGCCGAGCAGGTACAGGTGCGCTTTCTGCAGACCGGCGGCACAGATCCGCTGTTCGCGGCGGTCGACGGCGCCAACTGTCCGAATGCCCGCGAGGGAAGGCCCGAAGATCACAGCCTGCTGCTGAAGCACGGACTGATACGCGTCTTCCTGCCAGTGCCGGCCAATGCCCAGTTCAACATCTCGGTGGTCAAGGACCCTTATGGCTGCGCCATGGTGCCGGGTGCGAGCGGTCAGCCGGTCGTCTCGGTATACCGGCGGCCGCTCCCGACCACGAATCTCGGCTTTCTCAGCACGATCATGTTCGACGGCCGCGAGACCAAGGCGCCGTTGAACCTTAGCTCCACGTTCAGCGCCAACCTGTCCGCTGATCTCACCCAACAGGCGACCGATGCCGTGAACATCCACGCACAGGCAACCCAGCCCCCCACGGCCGCTCAGCTGCAGGACATCCTTGCCTTTGAGCTCGGCCTGTTCAGCGCGCAGTCCTATGATGCGGCGGCAGGGTACCTGCACGCGCGCGGGGCCGGCGGCGGCCCACTCGATGTTGCGCACTTTGCCCCGGACTACTATCCCGGTATCAATGATTCACTCGGAGCTGATCCGAGCGGTGCGGCCTTCACTGCGGCCTCGATGACGGTGTTCTCTGCATGGTCGACAGTGAGCGACCAGGAGGGTGATTTCGGCGAACAGCGACGTGATGCAGCGCGCCGCACGATTGCGGCCGGTGAGGCACTCTTTAACAGTGCACCCGTGCAAATTTCCAATGTACGCGGCTTGAATGACAACGTGGCGCTAGGCAGGCCGACGACATTTACCGGCACCTGCACCACCTGCCATGACACACCCAACATCGGCAATCATTCCTTCCCGCTGCCGCTGGACATCGGTACCGGCCACAGCGTGTTGGCTGGTGCCGAGCCGGATGCGAACATCGCGGCCGGACTTGCCGAGCTTTCAGTTCCGGAGCTCCCCGTGTATCTGATCACCGGCTGCCCGAACCCCTTCAATCCCGGGCAGGTCGAGTCGTTTTACACCACCGATCCCGGTAAGGCTCTGATCTCCGGTCTTTGCAGCGACTTCAACCGCGGCAAGGGCCCGATCCTGCGCGGTCTGGCGGCGCGGGCGCCGTACTTTCACAACGGCGCTGCCGCGGATCTGCAGGAACTCGTCAACTTCTATAACCAGCGCTTTCAGATGAACCTCACCGACGAACAGAAGCGCGAGCTGATAGCGTTTCTGAATTCACTTTAACCGCACCCCAGGGCCGCTGACCGCCTTGCAGCCGGCCCCAACCCCTCAGGGCTTCTGGGTGATGAAATCGCCGGCTGTCAGCTGTTTCTTCTTTCCCGTATCCATCATGTCGAATATTTTCTGCTGAAAACTCAGATACTGCGCTCGTGAGATCTTGCCATCGGCGTTGGCGCCGATCTTGTCGAACATCGCTTTGGTCCTCAGTCCCTGAATGAATGCCCCGGGGGCGAATGAAACCGGCCCCATGGGATCACCATAAAACTCCTTTGCATCTACGAAACCGGTGTTGTTCTTGTCTAGCATCGAGAATACCCGGCTTTGAAACGCCGTCCATTCCTCCTGCGAGATCGTTCCATCATGGTCCGTGTCGATCATGTGCATCGTGTCCGCGGTGCGAAGACCCGTGATGAAGGCACCAGGCGCAACTGACGCCATGTCGTCGGCATAAACTGACGTATACGTGAAGCCGCCCATCATGATGAGACCGGTGATTGCGAGAGATTGGCTGATCGCGTTCATTTTGACCCTCCAAGACGATTAAGACAGACTGTGGCGAGCGAACTTCTCATCCAAGGTGGAGTCGCTCCTTACCCCCAATAGACCCTGCGGCAAGGCGATTTCTTGCACTGTACAACAAAGAAATGAGAGTTCGAGTGCGCAAGCGGCTTTTGGGGTATCGGCGCTATCATCTCTGAGCTGGTCGCATGGCCTGAGCGCGTGCTAGGCCTGCAAGAACGCATGAGCGCGACCGGCCGCGAACTGCACCGGACGGGTTGTTCTTATCCGCCACGGGTCAACCAAAAAACGGGCTTTCAAGCAGGCATTCGTCAGCGGGTAACTTGGCGGGCAAGACTCTCACGCCGCTTTGTAAAGCTTTGAATGTCTTGATGAAGACACCTGCGGCCCGGACCTGCCAGCTAACGGCGCGAACGTGGCGACTAATTGCCTGCAGGCATCTCGGTCTCGAGCGGCGGGATTCCGCGGCGTATGTCCCGGGAAAAGAACTCGCTGCGGTCCGCCTGTTTCGCCCGCTCGGTGATTCGTCCGAACGAACGCAGCTGCTCGAGGGTATAGCGTTGATCGAGTCCGCCCTCCGCGTACACGTATCCCGGTAGATACCCCGACAGCAGGACGCGATAGCTGAAGGGTAGCCGCCCGACAATGCGCTGCATCATGTGATAGACGAGCGTAGTGCAGTTTACTGTGACGGTGTTGTAAAAGCGTGGCGCGCGGACCAGCTCGTTCGCCTGGCTGACGTACGCCAGAAATAGCATACGGGTGTCCTGCAACGGCAGGCGTACGCGATACAGATAGTCGTCCTCGCCGCGTATGTTGGTGCGCACGCGAATCACATCGCGTTCATCGGCCGCAATCACACTCAGTTCGAACTCCTTGAAGAATCCGCCGATCTCCGAGAATTTCTGGCTCTTCTGCCGACGGATCTCAACCGAAAAGACGACGTGCCGGCCGTCGTCGAATCCAAAGGAAACCAGCACGTGGGCGATCGCCGGACCGCTCCAATAGGACGTAATCAGGTCCAGCGAATCCAGCTTGCGCAGATCGTAGCTGCGCGTCTCCCAGCGCGGCGTATAGTCGGATTCGCTCCGCCAGTCAAAATGGCGCACGTTGTGCAGCGTCATCATATCCCCGTGGAGCTCGCCGGAAGCGGTGCGCGCCACCTCGTCGGCCCAGACATGATCGTTGGTTGGTTTGAGGCTGTGCCACCATAACAGCACCCCAGCAAAGGCAAGCGCGAATGTCACGACGGCGAGCGTCGCATGGCCACGGTGCAGCGCCAGCAGTGCTGCGCAAGCGAAGGCGAGCCAGCCAGCGATGCACAATCCGCGCAGAGCCGCTCCGCCCGGCGCCTGGAACCATAGGGCGAGCGTCGTCCAGCTGGCGAGACCGACGATGGCGATAGTGGCGACAATCACGGCGGTGGAGTGCCAGAGAGGGTGGCCGGCGCTGCTCATGCGATGCGGCCCGCTACCCTCATTGGCCGGCCGGTGTTTGCGCAGCGCCCTGGCTGGAGCGGTGCCACATTCGCAGGGCGTCGTCCTCCATGAGCGTCCTGCGAACGTACAGGAAGCGTACCGTGTCATACTCGAACGGCGAGCCCGTCGAGTAATAGCGAAAGCTGACATTGGCGCGAACGTCCACGCCATCAAGCGGCGTGAGCACCCAGCCTGCAGTGCCGCGATAAAGATTGACAAGATTGATCGCGTAATCGGTACCGAAGTCGGCGAGAAACCCGCAGCCATCGCGCAGCGTTGATGGTCCGAGTATTGGCATGACGAAATAAGGACCGGGGTGCATACCCCAGCGGGCGAGGGTCGCACCGAAACCCGTAGGGGCGCCGGGGATGTGCAGTTGCGTGGCGACGTCCAACAGGCCACCGATGCCGAGCGTGCTGTTGATCACGAAACGTCCGAGACCGCGGGCGCCGGGCGCCGGACGAAGCTGCGCGGCGTAGTTCAGAACGCTGACGACCTCCGACAGATTAGAGAAGAAGTTGTGGATCCCGGTCCGCACCGGGCCCGGCAAGCGGCGGTACTGGTCTGCGGCCGGCCGCAAGATCGCTTCGTCGAACCGCGCATTGAATCGATACGTGAAACGGTTCATCCGTTCCCAGGGATCGTAGGTCTGCATTGAGGGTACGTCGGCGGGCGTCAGTGGTGGACCGACGGTCGTCTGACTGGCAGCGCTCGCGGGCGTCGCCCCCAGCGCTTGCATGGCCTGAAACTCTTTGATCGCCGCAGCGTTGTAAGCCGCGGGCGTTTCCGCGGGTAAACTGCGGATCGAGAAGTCGTGCGAGGCGCAGCCGCCGGTCAGCAGCGACGCGCTTGCCACGGTTGGCAATGCGGCGAGACGTATGACCCTCACTTGCCAGCCTCGGCCCATCGGCCCGCCAGCATGTCGAGCATATCCGCAATCTGCTGACGGTCACCAAGATTGCCGAGGTGGCCGCCATGGTCGTAGACCGCGATCCTGCCGTTGAGGGTAGAGCGCAGCCAATCAAGCTCGGCGCGATCGAGAATCAAATCGTCAGCGTTGGTTTGCGCATAGTAATCCGGATTGGTACGCAATGCGTCCGCGATGATGTCCAGACGACTCTCGGCAATCAATGACGTACGTGTCGAACCGGGGCGGTGCGCGAGATAGTAAGGCACGAAAACCCGGTCGAAGTACTCGGAGAATGGCTTTACGAGCAGGCGCCGGACGACCTCGTCAGTCGAATCGCCCGGGCGTGGTGGCCGCCGCGGATCGCTAACCACGCCCGTGCCGGCATATAGATCCCCCGCATAAAACATATTCGTCAGTTCGATGCGGAACGTCAGCGCAATCGCCGCGGAAAAGTCGGCATCGGTCCGCAATACCGCGCCGGCCGCGGCCAGCAGGTTGGTGTCTTCGATGCGCACCTGATCGTTCGCGCGGTAGAAATTCGCGAGCCGCACGTAGAGCCGTCGATAGAGGCGGTCGATCCCCTCCTCCCCGGGCCCAACACTGAGTGCGAACAGCTCATCGAGCCGGTTCATCGCGGCAAACAGACTCACCGGTGGGTTGATCATCACCGCACGATGGATTCGTAACCGGTGCTCGACGGAGTCGATCGACTTGAGCACGGCGGCTTGGGCTCCGCCGAGCGAATAACCAAGAACATCGACATCAGTGATGCGAACCCTGGCCGGCAGGTGGGCAATGATCTCGTGGGCGGCGGCGTATAGATCGTGGCTGTCCTGCATCAGATCACCCGCCACGCCGGTACTGGAGGCGGCGGCGATGAACCCGGGGTTGGTCGGTGACGGCAGGGTCAGTACGTGATAGCCGGCGCCGTAGAGCGTCGCGCGCAGCAGCGCGAGCTTCGCGGTGTTGCCATCGTCCCCGGTGCCCGAGATCAAAATGGCCAGAGGCGCGGGCTTGCTCTGCGCGGAAAACCAGACGCGCAGGCGTCGGTCAAACCACAGCACCGCCGGCAGCGGTCGCGCCCAAGGCAGCGCGATATCGATCTCATCGAGGGGAACAACAGCGGGAAGCGGCGCGATGTCCTGTGGCGGAGTGCCGTAGACCGTCGCGCGCAGCGCTGCGGAGTCGGCCAGGCCCGTCGCGGGCTCGGCGCCCGCGTGCGCCGCCAACAGATGCGTGAGCGTCAGCAGCGCAGCTAACGACCGTATGATCCTCATGCCGCGGTCCTTCCCCGAGCCACTCAGCTCCCTACGCTAGTTCCGGCGTGCAGTGCACGCGCAACCGGTTCCGCAATATCGCGGCGGACGAGCGGCTTGCGGCACACGTGGATGATACCCGCGGCCTGCGCGCGTTCACTCAGATGCGTGCCACTGTAGCCACTCATGAGAATGATCGAAATATCCGGCCGCAGCTGGCGGAGCTCGCGCGCCAGTTCGGTCCCGGTGAGATCTGGCATCGTCTCGTCGGTCAGCACGAGATCGAAGCGCTGGGGCTCGGCGCGAAAAGCCTGCAGCGCGGCGACGCTCGAATCAAACACCACCGGTTCATAGCCAAGCTCGGTAAGCGTCTCTGCCGCGAGCGCAACGAGTGCACGCTCGTCGTCCACGATCATCACCCTCTCGCCGTGGCCCCGCGGCACCTCGCCCACGGGCTCGATCAGGGGCTTGGGCATATTGTCAGCGGCCGGCAGCCAGATCGTGAAGGTGGTGCCTGCGCCCAGCTGCGTGGTGACATCGATAACCCCGCCGAAGTCGGCGACGATGCCGTGCACTACCGCAAGACCAAGGCCCGTGCCGTCGCCGACCCGTTTGGTGGTGAAAAACGGCTCGAAGATGCGTTCCAGCACCGCCGGTGGGATGCCACTGCCACTGTCGCTGACGGCGAGGCGTACGTAGCGACCGGCGCCGAGCGTGCCGTGCGAAAGTAAACGGCCCTCGCCCACCGCTACACGCTCGAGTACGACCGTGAGCACACCGCCCGCGGTCATGGCGTGCACCGCATTCGTACAGAGGTTCATGGCGACCTGATGAAGCTGAGTCGCATCGCCTACGACCGTCGCATCGGCCGCGTCGAGTTGCCTCTCGAGGCGCACGTTGGCGGGCAGTGACGGCGTGAGCAGTTCGAGCGCCTCCTCGACGATCGACTGCACGTACAGCGGCATCCGCTCGCCGCTCCCGCCGCGGCTGAAAGCGAGGATACGATCGACGAGTCCCTTGCCACGCGCGCCTGCCTGCATCACCTGATCAAGCTGGCGGCGCACGGCGCCATCTTCGCTCAGGTTATTCTGCGCGAGCTCCCCATAACCAAGGATCGCGCCGAGGATGTTATTGAAATCGTGCGCGATGCCACCGGCCAGCCGCCCGATCGCTTCCATTTTGGCCGCCTGCTGCAGTTGCCGCTGCAGCTTCTCGCGCTCGCACTGCTGTACTCGTTGCGCCTCCTCCGCGCGTTGGCGCTCAGTAACGTCCATCACCGCGCCGACAAACTCGAGGTGCTTCGACTCGCCCCCCAAGGCGCGGGCGACCACCTGGAGGTGCTTGACCGAACCGTCGTCCAGCAGCAGCCGATACTCCAGAGCAAAGTCCTGCCTCTCGCGTCGCGCGCGATCGAGTGTTTGCTCCAGGAAGTCCTTGTCTTCGGGATGCGTCTGTTGAACCATTCTCGCGACGTCCGGTGGAGTTGCCAGGTCAAATCCAAAGATCCGAAAGGTCTCCGCCGACCAGTAGATCTCTCCGCTGGCCGGATTCCAGCCGAAGCTGCCGGTGTGGCTCAGAGTCTGCGCTTCAGCCAGGTAAGCCTCGCTGCGCCGCAAGGCCTGTTCGGCGCGCCGACGCTCGCTGTTCTCCTGCTGCAAGGACGCTATCAACGCGAAGGCCAGAATGACAAACGCAACGCCGGCCACCACCAGAGCCAGGTTGGTTTGATCGAGACTTGCGTATCCCTGGGCTTGGTGAACCGGGCCGTGAACGGCAAAAGTGGTCCCTGCCATGGCCGAGTAGTGCATACCGGAAATGGCCACACCCATGACCGCCGCGGCAATGAGCTTCTGCCCAAGATCCGTGGTTCGGAATGTCAGCCACAGTGCCGCGGTCGACGCGCCGATCGCGATGACCAGGGAGAGCGCGACGAACACCAGGTCGTAGCTGATCTCGGTGTGCTCCCGCATGGCCGCCATGCCGATGTAATGCATGGCGGCAATCCCAAGTCCCATGAAGATGCCGCTGAATACCAGGGAAAGCGGCGGTGCACTCTGACGACTGATGAAATAAAAGCCGGCGCCGGTCACGAAGATCGCCACAACCAGCGAAAGCGTCGTTAATCCGATGTCATAGGACATCGCTGTTGGCACGTTGAAGGCGAGCATGCCGATGAAGTGCATCGACCATATTCCGCCGCCCATTGCGATCGCAGCCGCCACCAGCAACACGCGGGACGCAACTCCGCCGGTGGCCGCCACGCGCCCGCGCAGATCGAGGGCGGTATAAGAGGCAAAGGCGGCGACCAGAATGGACAGCGCGACCAGATGCGGATTGTATGTTCCGGTAACGACCATCGGTACGGTCTCAATTTTGGCATACAGACCAGTGGAGGACGCGCCCGCGGATTTACCGTCACGGCCACCGAAGCGTGGGCCGTGCAGTCGGAGATCCTTGATTTACGCGCTGCCCCTGCTCCGGGTCAACCCTGGCGAGCTCGAGCAGCTACGAACTGCAATTCCGCGTCGCACAATGACAGCCGTGAATGCGACCGTGATCCCTCTCGCCAGCGTCGTGCCCACGGTCGACCGATGCCAACTTAACCGCCTCTACCCGGCCGGCACCAGCTCGATGCTGTCGCTCAAGAGCCCGGCAGGGTCAGCGCTCTGGCCAACGCGGATCTCGAACCGCCCGGGCTCCAGAACCGGCTCGAGTCCTGGACCGATGAACGCGAGCGTCGCCACTGGCAGCGACCAGCTGACGGTGCCACGCTCTGCTGCCTCGAGGCGAATCCGGCGCACCCCTTTCAGCTCCAGAACCGGGCGTGCACTGCTCGCGACCACGTCCCGCGTGAACAGAAACAGCGTGGCCTCGCCGCCTATGTGGCTTTCGTTATGCACGGTCACACGGATCTCGATGCTGCCGTTCGCCCGCACACGGCGCGGACTGCAGCGCAGGTCGTGGAGCGTAAAGCGGCTGTAGGACAGACCGTGGCCGAAGGGAAATTGCGGCGTCGCAGGAGCATCAAGGTACGAGCTGCTGAAGCGCCCGCCCGCCGTGGACGGACGACCGGACGGGCGTTGGGCGTAAAAGATCGGTACCTGCCCTCCGGCGCGCGGCCAGGTCACCGACAGTCTTCCGCTGGGATTGAATGCTCCCGTCAGCACATCGGCAACAGCAGCGCCGGCTTCGGTGCCGAGACACCAAATAGCCAGCACGGCAGCGGCCCGCCCGAAGAGCCACGGAAGAACCAGCGGCCGGCCTGAAGACAGCAGCACGATGACGGGCTTGCCAAGATCGAGCACCGCCTCGGCCAGTGCCCGCTGGCATCCGGGCAGACCGAGATGTGTCCGGCTGGCTGCTTCTCCGCTCATCGCGGCATCCTCGCCCAGACAGAGAATCACCACCTGTGCGGCGCGACACAGCTCGATAGCAGCCGGAATGCCTCGCGTATCCGCTCCACGGACCTCGACCCCGGCGCTGCTGTCGACGGCGCATCCAGGCATTGCGGCCACAAGTCCAGCGAGGATCGAGACGCTTCCTCGCCCGTGACCAGCCGCTGCCCAGGGGCCCAACATTTCCTCCGCGGCTGCCGCCAGCGGGCCGATGAGGGCAATGCGCCGGATCTCCGGGGAGAGAGGCAGGACGGGCACACGATGCGTAAGCAGCACGATGGCGCGACGTGCTACGTCGCGCGCGAGTGCGCGCCACGCCACGCTTGCCTCCCGGTACCGGCCGCGCCGATACGGGTCCTCAAACAGGCCCAGACGTTCCTTCAGTGTAAGCACTCGCCGGACGCTGGTGTCGAGCTCCGTAATAGTGCTCAAACCCCGCTGCAGCGCCAACGGCAGCCCCTGCAGGTAAGTCTCGCTCGCCATGTCGATGTCGACTCCAGCCCTGAGGGCGAGCGCGGCCGCCTCGGCGTCGTCCTGCGCCACACCGTGATGGCGCAACTCGGCAATCGCGTTGTAGTCGCTGATCACGACACCCGTGAACCCGAGCCGACGGCGCAGCCAGCCCTGCAACAGCGGCGCGTTGGCGGTCATCGGCGTGCCGGCAATATCGGTCAGCGCCGGCATGATGGCCGCCACCCCGGTCGCGACGGCAGCGGCAAACGGCGGCAGGTAGACCTCGTGCAGTGTCAGTTCGGCCACGTCGACGGCCGCATACTCGCGTCCGGCGGTTACCGCTCCATAGGCGCACAAGTGCTTGGCCGTCGCTGCCAGACTGGAGGCGTCGGCGATAGTGTCGCCCTGAAAGCCGCGCGTTTTCGCCACGGCATACTGCGTGGCGATCCAGGGGTCCTCGCCCGGGCTCTCGACAATCCGACCCCATCTTGGGTCGCGCGCGACATCGAGCATGGGCGCAAACGTCAGCGCAATACCGTCCTGCGTTGCCTCTGCGGCCGCCGCTCGCGCGGTTCGCTCCCACGTGTCAGGATCGAACAGGCACGCTTCTGCCAGTGGGACCGGAAAGATCGTGCGATGTCCATGTAATACATCGAGGCCGAAGAGCAGAGGAATGCGGTGGGGTGAGCATTCGACTGCGAGCCGTTGCAGAGCGTGCACCTCGTCCGCGACCCACAGGTTCAGCACGCTGCCGATGCGACCGGCGCGAACCCCGTCCTGCAGCGCGCGGCGCTCGCCGGGACCGGTGACCACGCCCGATCCAGCCGCCATGTTGAGCTGTCCGATCTTTTCCTCGAGGGTCATCGTGGCAAGCAGATCGTCGATGCGTCCCATGCTGCGGCCTTGCGGTAAGCTGCTGTCAGTGACGTCTGGGAACTGCTCGCGACCTCATCGTGCGGCGAGGCGCAGCGGGATCGGGTCGATACGATGACACAACTCTCGAGCACACCCTTGACTGACGCCGCCAGCACCGGCGTTGCGAGCAAGGATAGCCTCTTCTCGCAGAGCGTGGGGATGGCCGCGGCCTTCTGGGTATCGCGCGAGCGCAACAAGCTGCTGATGCTGGCCGCTGCCCTCGTAGTGGTCACAGCCGCCACGGCTTACATGCAGATCAGGCTGAACGCCTGGAATAAGCCGTTCTACAACGCGCTCACCCATAAGGATATGCCGGCCTTCATCGGGCAGATGGCTGTCTTCGCCGAATTGGCCGGTGTGCTTCTGGTGCTCAACGTGGCACAGATGTGGCTCAATCAGAGCTCCAAGGTGGTGTTGCGTCAGGGGCTGGTGCACGACCTGTTCGACGTGTGGCTGCGGCCGCGGCGCGCCTTTCGCTTGTCCAATGCGGGTTGGATCGGCGTAAATCCGGATCAGCGACTGCATGCAGACGCGCAACATCTCACCGAAATAATGACCGATCTCGCCATCGGGCTGCTGCAGTCCACGCTGCTGCTGCTGTCGTTCATCGGCGTGCTGTGGGTGCTGTCGCAGCGCATGATCGTGCCGTTTGCCGGACATGAGTATCGCGTGCCGGGCTACCTGATGTGGTGGGCGCTCTTGTACGCCGGAACCGCCTCGTTCCTGAGCTGGCGGGTGGGTCGGCCCCTGATCGCGCTCGACGCCGAGCGTTACGGCCGCGAGGCAGAGCTGCGCTTTGCCCTGGTGCGCGTCAACGAAGAAATCGAGGGCATCACAATCTATGGTGGCGAGGCGGATGAAGAGCAGCATCTCAATCGGGTTTTTGCCACCGTGCTGGAGGTCTCGCGGCGCATCGTCGGGGCCGTGACGCGGCTGACCTGGGTCACCGCGGGCTACGGCTGGTTCACGATTGTTGCACCGATCCTGGTGGCGGCGCCGAGCTATCTGTCTGGTGACATGAGCTTCGGCGAACTGATGATGGTGGTCGGCGCTTTCAACCAGGTGCAGTCGTCGCTGCGCTGGTTCGTGGACAACTTCTCCATCATCGCCGACTGGCGCGCCACGTTGCTGCGGGTGGCAAGTTTCCGCAACGCCGCGACGACCATGGACAGCCTCGGCAGCAGTGCCAGCCGCATCGACGTGGCTGAGACCGACGGCGAGTCGATTCGCATCGACGAGCTGCGTGTCGACGCGCCGTTCGGCTGCATCAGCCTGAGTGATCCGCACGTGGAATTGAAAGCCGGCGAACGGGTACTGATCGTGAGTGAGCGCAGCTCCGGAAGAGACCTGTTGTTCCACGCCATCGTCGGGATCTGGCCCTGGGGAAGCGGCCATATCCGCCTGCCGGCGCAAAAGTCGATTGCGTTCCTCCCGGCGCGGGCGTATGTGCCGCCCGGCACGTTGCGCGGCGCGCTGGCGTATCCGCGCTCGGCAGTCGGATACGAGCCCGCCGCCATCAGTCGTGCGTTCGCCGCCGTAGGTCTGGAGCGTCTGGTGCCCCAACTGGACAGCGTTGAGCGTTGGGACCGCCGCCTGAGCGAGGACGAAAAGCAATGCCTGGCCTTCGCACGCGTCATGCTGCAACGCCCGCGATGGGTGGTGCTGGACGGCGCGCTGGAGGTTCTCGACCTCGAGTCGCGCGGGCGGATCGAGACGCTCATCAAGAACGAACTCGCGGATGTTGGCCTCCTTAGCATTGGACAGGATCAGCCCGGGGAAGCCTTCTTCCAGCGCAGACTGCGCCTCGAGATCGATCCGCAGGGACCTGCGTTCCGGCCGGTTGCGCCCGATGGCAGCTCTGCCCCCTAGAGCCCCCTCCATGTCCGATCCGCGAGAAGTGACAGAGCACGGCGCGCCGACCCCCTCAGGGGCGACGCTTTCCGATGAGGAGCTGCTCGAGCTCGTGCAGCGCCAGACCTTTCGCTACTTCTGGGAAGGCGCTCATCCGGTCAGCGGCCTGGCGCTCGATCGCCAGCCGCGCTACGCCGCTGGCCCCGACACACCGGTCGCCATCGGCGGTTCCGGCTTCGGCGTCATGGCGATCATCGTTGCCTGTGAGCGCGCCTGGGTGACCCGGGAGCAGGCGCTGGCGCGCTGCACGCTCATGCTGGATTGTCTGGAGAAGGCATCCCGCTATCACGGCATTTATCCGCATTTCATCCGCGGCGACACGGGCGCGACCATTCCCTTCAGTCGCCAGGACGATGGCGGCGATCTGGTGGAAACGTCGTTCCTGTTCCAGGGTCTGCTGTGCGCGCGGGCCTACTTCGATCGGACTGCGCCCGCGGAGGCGCACCTGCGCGAGCGCATCGCACGCTTGTGGCATGAGGCGGAATGGAGCCGGTACGTCCAGCCGCAGCGCCAGGCACTGACCTGGCACTGGAGCCCGGTGCACGGGTTTGTGCTGAACCACGAGATCCTCGGATGGAACGAATGCCTCATCGCCTACGTGCTGGCGGCAGCCGCGCCGCGCCATGCGATTGCCCCGCCGAGCTACCATCAGGGCTGGGCCGCGGGCCATGAGTTTCTCAACGGGCGCAGCTTCGAGGGCGTCGAGCTTCCCCTCGGGCCGGATTGGGGCGGCACGCTGCTCTTCGCGCATCTGTCCTTCTGCGGGATCGACCCGCGCCGCCTGAGCGATGCGTATGCCGATTACTGGCAGCAAAACGTCAATCACACCCGCATCAACCACGCCTACTGTGTGCGCAATCCTCACCACTACAAAGGATATGGGGCCGCCTGCTGGGGACTGAGCGCCAGCGACAGCATCGCGGGCTACGCCGCCCACGCACCGGACAATGACCTCAGCGTCATCACTCCGGCTGCCGCGCTCGCAAGCTTCACGTATGCACCGCAGGCGGCGATGGCCGCGCTGCGGCACTTCTACGCAGACCTGGGCGACAGGATCTGGGGACGCTTCGGCTTCGTCGATGGCTTCAGCGAACAGCATGACTGGTATGGCGACTCGTTCGTCGCCATCAGCCAGGGACCCGTGGTCGTGATGATCGAGAACTATCGCAGCGGGCTCATGTGGAAGCTGTTCATGGGCATCCCGGAAATCCGCCTCGGGCTGATGAAGCTGGGTTTCCGCAGCCCGCATCTGTCTTGAGCGTGGCGATGCCCGATCTGGATACCTGGATCGCTGCGCAGACGCGTTGCGCCACCGCGGCCATGCTGCGCGCGATCTCGGCAACCCACCTGGTCATGGAGCGCCCCGGGTTCGGGCAGCGGGTCACGCCGCGACCCGGATCAGTGCTCGCCTCGCCGGTCGCCGCTCACTACGATCCCGACCCGGACTATTTTTTTCACTGGTTCCGCGATGCCGCGATCGTCATCGAAGCGCTGCGCATGGCCTTCGCGGCCGGCTACGCCGGCGTCGCAGCGCTGGAGCGCTTGCGGGAGTTCGCGCAATTCAGCCTCACGCTCCTCAGCCTCGATGGCCGCGCGTTTCTGCGGCAGGTGAACGTCAGAGCCAGCGCGCAGGCGGCCTTTCTCCAGTACCTGCGCCCCGACGAGGAGCTCGCGGCACTGTCGGGAGACGCCGTGCTGGCAGACGTTCGCGTCAACGCCGACGGAACGCCCGATGTCACCCGCTGGTCGCGCCCGCAATCGGACGGGCCGGCACTGACCGGCGTTACGCTGATGCGCTGGTGGCAGCTGCCGGCGGGCGCAGATGCGCCCCTGCGCAGCGCGCTGAACGAGCTCATTCGCGCCGCTCTGCACTTCACGGTCGCGTATGCCGGGAAACCCTGCTTTGATATCTGGGAGGAAACCAGCGGTCATCACTACTACACCCAGCTCGTGCAGGCCGAGGCGCTGCGCGAAGGAGCCAGATGGCTCGAGGAGACCGGGCAGCACGCACCGGCACGGACCTGCAAGGCTGCCGCGCAGGAGCTCATCTCGCGGCTCGATGCTCTGTGGAGCGACGCTGCGGGGTGCTATCGCGCCAGCGCCGCACGCGCGGATGGCCGGGAGCTGGACATGGCCGTGATTCTTGCGGTGCTGCACGCCGGGCGCCCACGCGGCCGACATAGCGTACTCGACCCCAGGACGCAGGCGACACTCGGCGCGCTCGAGGAACTGTTCGCCGCCGAATACGCCATCAACCGCGAGCTCCCGCCCGAGCGCGCAGCGGCGATGGGTCGTTACGCGAACGACCGCTACTACAGTGGCGGAGCCTACTTCTTCGCGACGCTCGCGGCCGCGGAGTTCTACTTCAGGCTGGCGACGGCGCTGCGCTCGGGGGAGACGCTCACCGCCACCCGGGAAAACGGCCGATTCCTGCAGCGCCTCGGAGCCGGCCAAGCCGTTGACAACAGCGAGGTGGCTGCGCTCGCCGTCCAGCGGGGCGATGCGTTCATGCGGACGGTGCGAGCCTTTACCCCCGTCTCCGGGGACCTGGCGGAGCAGTTCGACCGCACGACAGGCGTGCAGACCTCCGCCAAGAACCTCTCCTGGAGCTACGCTGCTTTCATTACTGCTGCGGTGAGCCGGGCGCAGGCCTGCCGCTCCACTGCAGCCTCAGCCCCTGTAACGCCGCCGGCAGGCACGGCTTGACCACACGCGTGCCGAAGTGCCGGCGCGCGCCGAACACGTAGCCTACGAGCACGTTGGTATAGAGGCCAGGCCCACTGGAATAGATGCGCCAACCGCCGTCCACGCCAATCGTTCCGGCCATGACGCGCTGCCATTCAGCGCTCGCCTGGTAGCGATCCGCGAAGGCGGCGTCGCTGCTGCTGAAATAGGTATTACGCTGACGCAGCGTCGCATGTGCAACGCGCTCAGTGACCGCGATCGGGTTGACGATCAGCAGCGCATCCCACAACGCCTGCGCGTCGCCCAGGACAGCCATGGCCTGCGCGTACCGCAGGTGCGCGTGCGTATACATGAGTCCGATTTCGCGACCGAAGAATGCAGCCGATTCAGCCCGCTGAAAGATTGTCTGCGGGCCGCCGTGATAACTGTTCGGTCGATTCAGCAGACGCACCCCGTCGGGGAAACGCAGCTGTGTTTGGATGAGCCTGAGGTGATGCTGTGCCTGCTCGGACGTAAACAGGCCGCCGAGGATGGCCTGTGTCATGGGAAGCAGCGAATACGCGACACCGGTGTGTGGGTCGCGCGGATGAAACAGCAATTCGGGCAGCTCGCGCCCGGGATCGAACACGCCATAACCGGCCACCGTACCGTCGCGAATCAAGTAGCGGTTGAAGTCTTCGCGCATCGCCGCGGCCAGGCGCAGCTCCGCGGCTCCGTCGGAGCGCCGGGCGCGACGCAGGATCTGGCCGTAGCGACGCAACTGTTCGTACAGCAGAGCGACGGTCCAGTTGCTCACCATCCAGTCCCGCCTCGATTGATCGACCGGCTGCAGCGAGTCGTTCCAGTCTCCCAGGCCGTAGCGGATCAGGTGCGTACCCGGTACGAAGCGCTCGCGCACCGTTGCCAGAAGTTTCGCGACGTGCAAGGCGATGGGGGCGCTGTCGCTGCTCGGCTGCAGTGTGTCCTCGTGGCGCCACGGGATCGGTTCGTCGAGCAGCGCGAAATCGCCGCTGGCTTCCACGTAGTCGCACAGCGCCTTCAGCGGCCAGATGATCACGTCGCCGTGCGCCTGACTGTCCCGTATGGAGGAGTAAGGCTCGAGCATGAACCATTGCGGCCAGTCGCCCCGCTGCGCGTATTGCTCGGCGAAAAGAATACGCAATATCGCCCTCGCCGGCTGATCGTGCTCCAGTGCCAGGAGTAGCTCCATCGGGCCCTGACATACGTCACGCGTTCCCCAGGCGCCGCCGGTGTATTGCTCGAGGCCGTGCGGTGCCGTGAGATGCACCATGGCGTCATGTACCAGCCAGGGAAGAATAGTGTCGAGCGCGCTGACCCCGGCGGCGGAACCCGTGAGGCGGATGCCGCGGGTGAGCTCGCGCCAGTAACGCCCCGACTCAGCCTGCAGCGTCGCATCAGCGACTGTGCTGCAATGCCGCCTGGCCAGCAGTTCCGCGCGCTGCGGATCCGTCAGCGAACCGACCACCGTAAAGTCGAATTCGCCGGTCGGCAGGGTCCGCAGCGTCGCGTAGCCCGCGCCGCGGCGCCTGCCGTCGGCATACAGGAGCTCATCGCCACCTATGCGCTCGATGCTCCCGGGACTGCTCGTCACCAGGTGATAGACCGCTCGCGGATAACAGCGACCCCACACCCCGTGCGGATCGGGCCGAAAACTGAAGCGCTTCTGCCCCGCGTCGATCTCCAGCGTCGCAGCCTGCTCGTATTCGCGCTCGCCGAGTACGAGATGACAGAGAACCAGGAACCGACACGGCTCACCTTCGACGGACACGCGCCACTTCACGACCGGCTCACTGCTGGACACCACGGTCGAGACGCTGATCGTCCTGTCGCCGCAGCGGTAGATCCAGCGGCAATCATCGAGGCCGATCTCGAAGGCTGATGGCACGGTCAGCAGCCGCCATCCCTCACCGAGGTCCGCCAGCATGCGCACACCGCTGCCGCGGGTGATGTTGTAGGGATCGCGTGAAACCGAGAACAGGCGATGAAATGAGGTGTTGCCGAGAGTGAGTTGCGCACCAAACACGCCGTGCGCCCAGCACGTGATGCATACCGTGTCTTCATCCGGAAGCATTGTGGTGCTAGCGCAAAGCAATGCACCGTGTCGACGCAGCGCGCTGCGTTCCTTGTCGCGCATGACAACATGACGGCTGCAGGCTTCCCCCGGAGTAAAGAAGGACAGCAGTTGCCCTGCGACGCGCTCGATGTGCATCCGGCGGGGATAGCGTTGGGTGATGGCCGCTTCGTCCAGGGGATCAGCACGTGCAGCGGACGCCGCCTGCAATACGCTGCGCGTCGGCATCGAAAGCCTGACTGTGGATCGTCTCCTTGCCGAGGTAGCCACGACCTCGAGCTGCGCGAGGTCCGAGTCAGCCGAGGCCGCCGGATGATCGGGAGTGTAAAGGGCAAAAAAAGTCCACGAGCTCGTGGCGCCGGAGGGCAGTGCTGCCGCGGCCGACTGCAGCGCGGCACAAGCGCACTCGTGCTGCAGTCGCACCGATGGCAGATCAGTGCCAAAGTGGCTGGCGAGGAGATCGGCATCGCGGTACCCGGGACCCATCAGTTGCCTGAAATCGGTGGCAAACCCGACGGCTCCTTCTACACAGCCGTGCGCGACCCAGGGATGCCCGTCGTGCTGCTGCAGATTCTGCCGCGCCATCAGCACATAACCGCGGCGCGGGTGTCGTGCGATGTGATGGTCGAGGTATTGACTGGCATACGCCTCGTTGCTCAGGAGGAAGCCCGGCTCACCGAGACCGAGGTCCTGAATGAGGACACAGTCGCAGCGCAGCAGCTGCTGACGTTTATTGCTGACTTCGACATGCCACAGCCACAGGTTCTGCCTGGCATGCAGCTGCAGCGTGACCCGATAGCGTACGCCGCGTATTTCGCCCTGCCAGACGCAGCGATTCGCTGCCACGCCGACCCGACAGTGCGCCTCGGCACCCGCAAGCGACAGGACCAGCGGCTCGCTGCCGCCGATGCGCAGACAGACACGACCCATGCCGCCCGCAACAGGCGAGCCGAGCGACTGGTTGATCATGATGCGGCGGCCTCGCCGCAGGTGCTCGATGGCGAAGATCGCGCCGTTCGGCAGCAGGCTGATCACCAGCCCGGACCGATTGCGCAGCTGCTTGAGAGCGAGATCGCCCACGCGGGGCAATGTCAGGCGTTGCGTAGGTTTTTCCCCTTGTCTGACAAGATATTATCAATCGCGCCAAGTTCGCGCCGACGCTCTTCGAGGAAACGTGCTGACATCCTGGCCAAGGCACAGGTCAAGTACTGCCGCATCTGTTTTCCTGCTGGTGTCAACTTCCGGTCATGAAACGGCACTAGCGTTAGTGATCGCGTGTAGACGTGTGTTCAAAGTCGTCCATGTAATGGAGATACGCCATGACACTCCACATCAAAGGAATTCTTGGGACAGCAGTGCTGTTCGTCGCGACCAGCGTGTCTGCACAGACCGTCACCAGCGTTTCCGTCTTTGCAACCGGTACAGCGGTTGGCGGCACGCAGCCTGATTCGATCACCGACGGTGACGGGTCGGTGTGGGTCGAATACGGCAACGGCGCGGTCTCAACCGGCGGTTCGGGTTCCAGCACGATCGTGCAATACAGCACCAGCGGCACCATCGAACACAGCTACTCAATTGCCGGTCTGGTGGATGGGCTGAAATTCAATCCGGTCACCGGAATTGTCTGGGCACTGCAGAACAACGACGGCAACTCCACGCTGTCGCTGATCAATCCCGCTACCGGGGTGGTCAGCGCACCGCTCAAGTATGCTTCGCCACCCTTCGTCTATGGGGCGAGCAGCAGCCGTGGTTACGACGACGTTGCCTTCCTCAATGGCAAGGTCTACCTCAGCTATTCGAACCCGGTGAACCCGTCCGACCCGGTACTGCAAATTCTCAACCAGGGCAACACTCCGTCGGGAACTCTGACGACCACCAACATACTCACTGCGCACCAGACCAATGCCCTCTTTACGAGCTCCACTCAGAATCCGCCGGACATCGACAGTCTCAAGAGCACCCCCAGCGGTCAGCTGGTGCTGACATCGGAAGGCGATGGCCTGGGGCCGCAGTGGGTCACCAGCGACGGCCGCTACACGCTGGTTTCCAATCCGGGAGCCCCGGGGCAAAGCGTCACCAATGTCCGCGTGACCAGTTCCGCGGGCGTCAATGTCAATGCGATGGACGACGTGCTGTTCCCGGGAGCGACGTCCGGAACTCTGTACGTTGCCGATACCGGAACCAACAAGGTCTACGCCGTCACTCTCACCGGCCTCAACCCGGACACGCCGATTATCTCGCTCGGCAGTTTCGATGAGGTCGCGCTCGTCAATCCCATCACCGGAGTCGTCGAGACGCCGCTGCTGACCGGTCTCACGGCCACGCATGGCCTTGATTTCGTTGCGGGGGTGCCGGAGCCCGCGACGGGGGCGATCCTGCTGCTTGGCTTCGCGGGGCTGGCGGCAGCCGGTGCGTTGCGCCGCAGGTCCACCGCAGCGTGAGGGCTCGCAGCCGCGAGCGGAGCTGAGCGCGGACGCGCGTCGGCTGACGCGGCGCGTTCCTACAGCGGGAATGTGCCCGGATCCCGTCGTAGGTTCGTTACGCGCTCCTGCCACTTCGTGATGTTCACGCCCTTCACCAGCAGCCACAGGCAAAACGATGATTCTCCGACCAGTGGTGGCAGCAGAACAGCGGGAATTATCAGATCGGCGAGCGCCGGGGCAAAAAGCGCGGCAAAGCAGGCGAGCAGATAGCTCAAGCCGGCAATCTGCATCAATACGCCTATGAGTTTCGGCAAATACCCCGACCTGAAGATCAGATAACCGTTCACCAGGCAGGTGAAGCCAAAAAATATCAGCGCAATATTGAAGGCAAGGTCATGCGACCTGAGAGCGAGGTTGGCGAGGGTCTGTAGCTGGCGTGGTTCAAATGCCTTCAGGTAATCGGCATTGCCCAACGTAGGCATTACTGCAAGAAGAAACAATTTGCTGATGGCCTCAACAGCCAGGGACACCAGATTGAACATTACGCCCAGCAGAACCAGTTGCCTGCTCACTGGTCTGAGCAGCAGATATTCAATCCACAACAACGGCACGGCACACACGACGACGATGAAGTCGGCAGCGACGCCGAGCCGCCACAACTGCGGAGAGGCAAGGATGTTGTGAGCCGTGGTTGCGGCGTCGCCGGGCACGACCAGCTTGTTGGTGACGAATCCTTCAGCAAATGCACCGAGAACGATGATTGCCAGGTACAGCGCGCCACCTGTGCGTGCGTACCGTTGCGGGGAAGTCTCGACGCTTTGATCTGCCATCACACCTTCTTCCGCAACGATGAGGAGCGACGCGTCGCCTGCGCTCGCGGGAGGATAATGCGCCGAGCCGGTTACTCGAACCATGCGGTCGGTGCGGTGGACTTGGATCGCGACCTGCCGTGAGCGGGTATGGCGCCACCGCATAGATGAACTCTTTGAAATCAATCAGATATCCTAGAATGGCCTCAACGGGAGCTCTGCCGGGGTCGTTGAATTGGAACTCATTGCCATCGGCCCGGATTTCGGCGTCGAAGTGCGTGGCATCACTCTGGTGGACGTCGCCACCAGCGCCAGCGCCTATGAAACCCTGCGCGCGGCATTCGAGGAGCACAGTGTTCTCCTGTTTCGCGATCAGCAGGTCACCGACGACGTGCAGGCGGCATTCTCCCGCGCCTTCGGGCCTCTGGAACGCGTCAAATCCGGCTCAGAGGGCGCGGGAACGTTCTACAGCCGCCTGCACAACATCGCGTCGGACGGCACGGTGGTGCCCGAGACGCACCGCCAGGCGCTGACTGCCCGCGCCAACCAGCTGTGGCACACCGACAGTTCGTTCAAGAAGACACCGGCGCTGGCATCCGTGTTATCGGCACGCATCGTTCCTCGACAGGACGGCGAAACCGAGCTGACTTCCACGCGACAGGCCTGGACTCGCATGTCGCCGTCCATGCGTTCAAAGCTCCGTGACGCCGTCGTCACCCATGCTTATGCCTATTCGCGTGATCAGATCGATCCCGAACTGATGACTACCGCAGAGCGCAGCGCACTGCCGCCGGTACGGTGGCGAATCACGTGGCGCAACCCGGTAAACGGGCGCCCGGCGCTGTACCTCGCCTCACACGCATACGCCGTAGACGGTCTCGCCGCTGCCGCAGCGCGCACGCTGCTGAATACGCTGATCGCCGATGCAACGCGTCCCGAATTCATTTACCGGCACTGTTGGCGACCGGGCGACGTGTTGATGTGGGACAATCGTGCCACGATGCACCGTGGCCGGACGTGGCCGCCAGACCAGGCGCGCTCGATGGTTCGCACGACCATTTCTGCCGTCGAAGCCGACGGTCTCAGCGACCTGCGGCCACCTTGAGCCCGGCGCGCGTATTGACCGGTGGCAGGCCCCGGAGCACGAAGGAGAGTTGACGGATGAACGGACGTGTCGCGCTGGTAACGGGCGGCGGCCGCGGCATCGGACGCGAAGCGGCGCTGCTCCTGTCGGCATCCGGAGCTCGGGTAATGGTCGTGGCGCGCAGCGCGACGGAACTGCAGGCCGTCGGTCTCGAGTACGTCGCCGCCGACCTCGGCACTGCCGAGGGCTGCGCCCTGGCCGTGGCGGAGACCGAGCGACGACTCGGGCCGATTGACCTCCTGGTGGTAAACCACGGCATCGGCTCGGCCCATGAGCGGCTCGTATGGGAGCAGGATCCGCAGGTCTGGCGCGAAACGATGCGTGTCAACCTCGACGGTCCGTTCGAGCTCGCGCGGCTGACGGTGGGCGGCATGTGCAAGCGCGGCTTCGGCCGGCTGGTGTTCACCAGCTCGACCGCCGGCGAGAAGGCGGAACGCTCCGGCAGCGCGTACACCGCATCCAAGCACGGCGTTATCGGGCTGGCACGCGCGGTCGCCCAGGACGCCGGTCCGTTCGGAGTCACGTCCAACGCAGTGCTGCCGGGCTGGGTGCGAACGGCAATGGCAGAGCGCTCGGCGAAGACCGAGGCGGAACGGCGCGCTGTCAGCGTCGAGCAGGTATGGCGCGAGCGCGCCGCCATCTACCCGCAGAACCGGGTGCTCGAGCCGCGCGAGGTCGCGCAGGTGATCGCCTTCCTCTGCAGCGATGCTGCCGGGGGCGTGAACGGCGAAGCGATCACCGTGGCTCTCGGCGGCATCTGGTAGGCGGTCGAAGCACGCTGCGAGCCGTTGCCCCAAAGTCGCGCATCGTCTACTGCGCAACGCCGATCGTGCTGACGACTTCCGCGACGCCCGGAGCCTGCGCGGCCACCGCTTTGGCTTCAGTGATCTCGAGTGCGGAGTCGACCAGACCCGACAGGTACACCACGTGGTCACGGGTACTGACATAGATGGTGTTTGCGGGGTCGAGGTCCGGATGCTGCTCCATCAGCGTCTCCACATCAGCCGTGGTCTGCGCGTCCTGCGAGTCTCCTTCGAGCTTGCTTTGCACCGCACATCCGGAAAAGAGTCCCGTGAGCAGCAGCGCACAGCCGGTCACTCTGAAGTAGTTTGAATAGGTCATTGCAGTCTCCTCTGTTGACATCAGGCGAACGAGCACAGGCTACGCACGGTGCATTGCTTGCGGGTTGCGATGTGGCCTTCCCCTGTTGCATTTGCAATCGAACCGCGCGCGACGGCGCACTCTGCGTCGGAGGATGGATGTGGCAAATGAAATGCGGCCTGCGGCACACGACACACGGGGTTCACGAGTCGCGCCTATTCTCGTGAGCGTCGAAGTTGCAACAGTCTCGACCCCATCACCAAGGAGAGGCGATCGTGAAGGTGCTCAGTTGGGGCTGCCACCCGGCAGTCTTCGCCCTCACCAGCGCATTGGTCGGTGTGGTGCCGCTCGCCGGCCGGGCAGATCCACAGCCCAGCTTTCACCATGCCCCACCCTCGACCGCGAGCCTCGAGAACCCGTACCGCGGACAGGCGTCGGCGGCCGAAGCGGGCGGCAAGCTTTACGCCGCGCAGTGCGCTGCCTGTCATGGACGCAGCGCGGAAGGGACCGGCAACGTTCCGGCGCTGGCGCATGCGGCCGTGCAGAGCGAGCCGGACGGCGAGGTGTTCTGGTTCATCACGGAAGGATCCAGCAGCGGGGCGATGCCCTCATGGGCTGCCCTGCCCGAACAGCAGCGTTGGCAGCTGGTCACTTATCTGAAGACCCTGGTCGATACACCTGCCGCTACCGCGGCCAGCGCGGCCGGCCCCATGACGCCGCTCGCGGCGCCGCCTCCGCCGGCACCGTTCACCGATTTCCGGTTCGAGGCCCCGGGCACGATGCACAGGATCACGGTCAGCGATCTGCCGGCGCCATTCGCGACGAGTTCCGCCGGTAACGCGCCGACGATCGTGGCCCGGCCGCCGGGGGTGTGGCCTGAGGTTCCGCACGGCTTCAAGGTCCAGCTGTACGCCCAGGGTCTGGCGACACCGCGCGTCATCCGTGTGGCACCGAACGGCGATGTATTCGTCGCGGAAAGCGGCGGCGGGCGGATCCGCGTGTTTCGCGGGCTGAACGCCGACGGCCAGCCCGAACGCTCCGAGGTTTTCGCGGCCACGCTCAACAGACCGTACGGCATCGCCTTCTATCCCCCCGGCCCGGATCCGCAGTGGATCTACGTGGGGGATACCGACGCGGTGACGCGCTTTGCGTACCGCAACGGTGACCTGAAGGCAAGCGGCCCCGCTCAACACGTCGTCGAGCTTCCGCACGGCCGAGGGCACTGGACTCGGGACGTCGTCTTTTCCAGCGACGGCAAGACCCTGTTCGTCGCCGTTGGTTCCGGATCGAACGTGGACGATCCTGACACCACGCCGGCGGAAAAGGATCGCGCCGATATTCTGGCGTTCGACCCCGATGGCTCGCACATGCGCGTATATGCCTCCGGAATCCGCAATCCGTCCGGTGTGGCCATTGATCCGCGCACCGGCAGATTGTGGTGCACCGTCAACGAGCGCGACGGCCTCGGTGACAACCTCGTGCCCGATTACATCACCGCGGTGCGCGAGGGCGGCTTTTACGGCTGGCCCTGGTGGTACATGGGTTCGCACCAGGATCCTCGGCACGTCGGCAAGCACCCGGAACTGCGTGAGCGTGTCATCGTTCCCGACGTGTTACTCCAGCCGCACAACGCCTCCTTGCAGATCGCCTTCTACCAGGGGCAGCAGTTCCCCGACAAGTACCACGGAGATATCTTCGCCACCGAGCATGGTTCCTGGAACAAGTCGGTGCGCGCCGGCTACGAGGTAATTCGCCTGCCCTTGCACCCCGGCGGCAAGTCCGAAGGGGAGTACCAGGACTTCCTGACCGGATTCGTGCTGCCGAACGGGCAGGTATGGGGCCGTCCCGTAGGCGTCACCACCGCACGCGATGGCGCGCTGCTGGTGACTGACGACGGCTCTAACTCGGTCTGGCGGGTCAGCTACGTCGGCGAATAGGCGCGTATCTAACTGAGTTCGGCCAGCGCCGCGCGCAGCTCGGAGAGCCGCGGCGGTTTGCTCAGCAAGCGATCGACGTGCGGCGGTATCTCATGCTCAGCCAGCATCCTTCTGCCCCAGCCGGTCAGCAGGATCACCGGCGTCGCGGCCGAGGCAGCCTTAACGGCGGCCGCTACCTGTCGTCCGTCCACGTAGGGCATGCCGAGATCGGTGATAACCAGATCGAACGCGGTGCCCGTGCTCAGTTCCCGCTGAAAGGCATCGATAGCGCTGCGGCCGCCGTCGGCGCTCGCGACGCGGTGCCCGTCGCCCTCGAGCACATCCCGCAGCGACTTCACGAGCAGCGGATCGTCGTCGACCACCAGCAGATGCAGCCGGCGCACGAGCGCTGTGCCACCCATGCCCTCGTCAGCGGCGGCGCCCTGCGCCCCGGCACCTGAGAAGAGCAGTCGCACCGTGGTGCCGCGTCCCGGTGCGCTGTCGATCTCGAGCTCGGCGCTGTGCCGTTGTGCCATGCCGTAAACCATGGGCAGCCCGAGACCGGTACCGCGCTCACCCTTGGTCGTATAGAACGGCTCGAGGCAGCGCCTGCGGGTTTCCTCGTCCATGCCGATGCCCGAGTCCGACACTTCGAGCTCGACGTGCGCCGGCCGGCCGGCCGCTCCGGACTCTGCGGGCATAAAGCGCGTCCGCAGCGTGATGGTGCCCCCGGCCGGCAGTGCATCGACCGCGTTGAATACCAGATTGGTGAGAGCGTCGCGTATCTCGCCCTCCGCTCCCATGATGTCCGGCAGCCCGGAGCTCAGCTCCTGCCGCCATTCGATGGCGATCCCGCGCCGCTGTGGCAGGTCGCGCCACCGCACTTCCGTGAGAGCTGCGACCTGCTCGACCATGCGGTTCAGAGACACTGGCGCAAGTTGCATTTGCGGCTCACGCGGGCGGTAGAACTCACGCATGCGCGCGACCGTAGCGGCAACATCCTCGATGGCTTGCCGGATGATCTTCAGGTAATCGCGCGCCTGCTCACTGAGATTAGGTTCCCGGTCGAGCAACGTATCGGTGTAGATCATCACCGGTGACAGGGCATTGTTGATGTCATGGGCGATGCCGCTCGCCATCTCACCCAGTGCCCGCAGGCGCTCCTGCTGCATGACGGTATGCTGTGTCTGACGCAGGTCGTCGTACGCGCGTTGCAGGGCTGCATAGAGCTGCGCCTGGTTGGTAGCCAACGCCACATGCTCACTCAAGTGGCGCAGGAATTCACAATCGGGGCTCGCGAATGCCTGCGCGGCCCGGCGCGCGACCAGCAGCACGCCGAACACGCGCGTCTCGAGAAGCAGCGGCGCGAGGACAATCGAGCGCAGGCCACAGCGCGCGAACCGCTGCGGAAATGGGAACGGCACAGCCACGGTGTCCGGCTCGTAAACCAATTCGCCGGCGATGCAACGGCTGAGTCCGTTGGGGTCGACGGCCACCGGCATCTGCTCCTCGAGGCCAAGAGTGGCGGCTAGCGCGTAACTGTTCGGTCCGATCGCGATGATCGACAGACGCCCGGCGTCGCCGTCGTACAGGCATGCACAGCCGAACTGGATGTGTAGCTGATCCTCGAGACGGGCGAGCACGACCTTGAAGATGCTGCCCAGATCCTGGCGTTCGCCGGTGGCGCGGGTGATGCGGTGCAGGAGGTCGAGGCGGCTAAGCTGTGCTTCGAGCCTGCGCTCGGCCAGTTGACGTTCAGTGATGTCGCGGGCGATCGTGGACGCGCCTGCGATTTCGCCCCGGCTGTTCCTCACCGGCGAGACAGCAACGGACACGGCCACGGCCGTCCCGTCCTTACGCACGCGCTGAGTGTCAAAATGGCGGATGCTTTCGCCGCGGGCGACCTGCGCGAGGATGTCGGCCTCCTCGCCAGCCCGGTCCGGCGGAAACAGCATCAGCATGGGACGACCGACAACCTCGGACGCCTGGTAGCCGAACAGTGTCTCTGCCCCCGCATTCCAGCTGGTGATGATGCCTTCCAGGTTCTTGCTGACGATCGCATCGTCAGAGGACGCGACGATGGAGGCCAGCCGTGCATGAGCCTCTCCGGCCATCTCGAGCTCGGCGGTGCGCTGCCGGACGCGTAGTTCGAGCTGATCCCTGGCATCGCGCAATGCCCGCTCGGCTTGCGCCCGTCCGGCAAAATCCCGGCGGACCGCAAGCATCGCGAGGCCAGCGAAGCCGAACGCCAGTAACCCACCGCAGATCATGACGCCTTTGGTGACGGCCGAGCTGCGGCGGGTCCGTTGTTCGCGCTCGCCCAGCAGGGAGGTCTCGGCAGCCTCCATCTGCGCGATCAGGTGGCGAATCTGATCGTGAATCTGCTTGCCCTTCCCTGTGAGAACCGCGGCTTGCGCCGCCGCGAAGCCCTGGTCTCTGCGCAGTTCGATCACCGTGCGCAAATTGGCGAGGCGGTCGGTCAGCAGCGGCTGCAGCACTTCGAGCCGCTGCTGTTGAGCGCGGTTGTCCGCCGTCAGCTGGCGTAAGCCGCTCGTCTGAGCGCCGATGACTGCCGCCGCCTGGAGATAGGGCTGCAGGTAGCCCTCGTCGCCGGTGATAACGTAACCGCGCTCAGCGCTCTCGGAATCGGTGGCGGCAGCGAGCAGCAATTCTAGGCAGCCGAGAACCTCGCGGGTGTGCTCGACCCAGGCCGCGTTCTCGTTCAGACGTGCAAGGCTCAGATAGGAGACTATCCCGATAGCGGCCACGCAAACGAGCGCAACGGCGAAGCCGAGGCGGATTTTACGCTCGGTGGAAAGCAGGTCCGCATCCGCGCGCTGCTCTTCGCCTGACTGACGCGATCGCGGCAGTGACGGGCCGCCCGATGGCTCTGAGGTGGCCGCGGGGGCGACTCCGTTCTCCGCCTCGCTCATGAGCCTGATAGTACGTTACTCGTCCTTAGCGCGCTGCGGCGCGTCCGGGCCGCCATTGGGGGGGCGCATCAGCGCGCCTCCGGATGAGGTGATGAGCGAGCGAAACTCGGCTGCCGGCATGGGTTTCGCCGCAATGAAGCCCTGGAACTGCGGACAGCCAAGGCGTAGCAGTTCGCGCAACTCTGCCTGAGTTTCCACACCTTCGGCGATCGCTATCATGTTGAAGGAGCGCGCCAGCGACAGGATCGTCGATACCACCGCAAGGTGGCGGGGATTGGCGTCGAGGTTCGTGATGAACGATCGATCGATCTTCAGATACTTAACGGCCAGTTGCGACAGACGACTCAGCGAGGAATGACCCGTGCCGAAGTCATCGATCGCAATGCCGATGCCGGCGGCGGCGAGGCGGTCGAGCGCCATCGCCGCGCCTTCGCGACCGATCATCAGCGCACTCTCGGTGATTTCTATGTCGATGCGCCGATCAATCGCGGCGAGCGGCGCGATCGCGCTCAGCAGCGAATCGACGAACTCGCTGTGCCTGAACTGCAGGGCGGAGACGTTGACGGCGATAGGTATCGACGGCAGCCCGTAGCCGTGCCAGTCGAGGGTGTCCGCGACCGCCTGCTGGATCACCCACTGACCGACATCGACGATCAGTCCCGATTCCTCTAACACCGGAATGAACTCGGCCGGCGAATGCAGCGTTCCGGACGAATCCTTCCAGCGCAGCAGTGCCTCGACTCCGGCGATCCGCCCGCTCGCCAGAACCAGCTTCGGCTGGTAGTAGAGCATAAACTCATTGCGTTCGAGCGCGTCGCGCAGCTGCTGTTCGAGGCTCATGCGCAGGTGCAGCTCCGCGTTCATCCCCGGGGCGTACCGCAGATACCTTTCACCACCGGCCTTGGCGCTTTTCATGGCCATCTCCGCCCGCTGCAGCAGCGCCTCCGCGGTGAGCGCGTCGGCCGGATACTGCGCAGCCCCGATCCGCAGCGCTACGCGTATCTCCTGGCCATCGACGATCACCGGCGCCGCAAACGACTGCTTCAGCTGCGTGCCGGTGCGAGCGGCTGACGCATCGGCGGCGCGGGCGCCCATCATCACGAGACTGAAACAGCCATTGCCGAGGTACGCCACGTGTGTCGGGTCGTCGACGAAGCTCTTGAGTCGTTCGGCGACCAGCTGCAGGAGACGGTCACCGACGTGGCGACCGTAGCGGTCGTTGATCGCGCCCAGCCGTTCGACATCGAGGGTCAGCGTGATGAGCTCGCGCACCTCGCAGGCCTGGGCGGTGCTCAGGGCGCGGGCGACGCGCTCACAGAACAGTCCGCGGCGTGCCAGCCCGGTCATGGGATCGAAATACGCCAGGTATTCCGCGGCGCCCTCCTTCTCGATGTACTGCAGCGCAAACGACAGGCTGCCGGCTACCTGCCGCAACAGGGCGGTTTCCTCGTCGTCGAAGGCACCGGGCTCGATGGAGCCCAGATCCAGCGCGCCGACGACGGTTCCATCTACGGATAGCGGCCAGACTGAGAAAGAGCGCAGCCCGAACTTCAGCAGTGCCTCGCGACCGTAGACGTTGCGTGTCCGGTCGGCCAGGTCGTTGCACACGACCGGGCGGCCGGTCGCCAGCGCCTCTTCGGTGAGGCTGGAGAAACTCGGCGCATTCGCCCGCACCGACGCCGAGAATTCCCTGAAGGTGCCGGCACGCGCACCGGCCAGCGCGACGATGCGCGCCGTCGCGGTACCAGCCTCCACCAGTAACACCGCTGCCGCGGGGTAGCCGCCCTGGGTCGCGGCTATGCGACATACCTCCTGCAGCAACTGCGGGCGGTCGCGAATGCGCAGCACCGCCGAATTGATGCTGCTCAACATCATGTGAATGCGGCTGAGGCGCTCGATACGCTCCGCCTGCAGCTTGCGGACGGTGACGTCACGATCCGTACCGCGGAAACCGGTAATGAGCCCGTGGTCGTCTATGAGCGCGAGCGCATGCCGCTCGAGCCAGCGATAGCTGCCGTCGCGGTGCCGGAAGCGAGCGGTGAGACTCGAGAGACGCCGCTCCTTCGCACCCAATGCGCCCAACGCGCTCTCCATCAGGGCGCGGTCATCGTCATGCACGTGTGTCGAGAAGTGGATGCCCAGTATCTGCTCGCCCGGGAGGCCGAGTATCGCCTCGGCGCCCGGGCTCGAGAAGACGTAGCGCCCGTCGACGTCGAGCTCCCAGATCCAATCCTGGGACGCATGAACGAGATCACGGAAACGACGCTCGGCGCGCAGTGCGATGCGGCGTTCCTGGCTGTCCTTGAGGGCGCGAACTACCGAATGTCCCAGCCGCGCAAGGTTCGTCTTCAGAACGTAGTCCGTCGCTCCCGACTTCAACGCCTCGATGGCACGTTCCTCACCCATGGCTCCCGAAACGAAGATGAAGGGAATCTCCGCGGCCTGGGCGTGAGCGATCCGCAGCGCCTCCAGGCCATCGAAGCCAGGTAGCTTGAAGTCGCACAGTATGAGATCGGGTTCGCTTTCGAGACCACGCCGAAAGTCCCGCTCGGTCTCGACGCGCTCGACCGTCCAGGTCAGCCCAGCGCGCTTGAGCTCGTTCTCGGCAAGGACCAGGTCTGCGGGGACGTCCTCGACGGCCAGGATGCGAATCGGGGGGCTCATGACACTGTCGCCCGCCTGCCCCGGCGCGCGAGCGCGTCCGCTGCGTTCGCATCACCATCCGGCTGTCGCGCCTCCCCCCCGGCTGCTATGAAATCTTGGGCAGGCGTCACCATCGATCTGCGGTTACCCTCCTCTGGGGAGTTCTCGCCAATCTCCCCGGTGCCGACGCCGATAGATTCGCTCACCGCCCTTGCAAGCGCCAAGCGGCAGCTGCGGCACGACTGTTGGGGGTTCCAGCGGCGGCAATTGTTTACGTTGCTGCGCCACGAGCGCTCGGAGCCGTTTGCGCCAATTTGTACCGCCGTGCTGTTATCCGGCCGGGTCGAATTGCGCGCCATCAGTCTACTGGCTATCAATGTCGTCGCGGATTTTGCATTCGGCTGCATCACGGCGGCGTGCCGCCCGGTGGCTAGCGATTCATCTTGCGGTAGCTGCTGGGCGTTGTGCCCACCAGCGCGCCAAACTGCCGTGACAGGTGTCCCTGGTCGGAGAAGCCGTCAACCGCTAAGGCAGCCGTGGGTGGCGCGACAACCTGCGGCTCACTGCCGGGGGCGTTAGCGCACGCGCTGCGGATTGCTCGCATTTGCGGCCGCCCGCTAGAGTAAGGCGATCCCGCTTTCACGACTGCCTCCGTGAATGTCGTCAACTCCTATTGCTGATCAACAGCCTGCGCGACTGAGCTTGCGTGAGCATGTCGGTCAGCCGAGCGGACATTGCAATTGCAACGCGGCGTGGTCCGGGGGGCCGATTCAGCTCGGAGGTGCGGACCCCGCGGCATCCTCCCAGCCACCGCCGAGCGCCCGGATGAGATCCACGCTGGCACGCAGCTGCTGCGTGTCGAGATTGAGCGCCTCGAGCTCGCTCTGCAGCACGGCTGTCTGGGAGGTGACGACGGTGAGATAGTCGGTCGCACCCTTGACGTAGAGCGCCATCGACCGGTTCCGTGTAT
>Ga0210393_10000358_pt1 | contig 41450 bp, 46 predicted proteins | sample IncBWC27OmetaG_FD_160068 | JGI IMG/M metagenome (GOLD analysis project Ga0210393, IMG submission 160068) | Forest soil microbial communities from Barre Woods Harvard Forest LTER site, Petersham, Massachusetts, United States - Inc-BW-C-27-O ...
CCTGGTGGGAGCGACGGGCGATCGATCCCCTCGCTACATCGCGGACGCTCTGGGTTTCGACCCAGCGTTTCGGATGAGGTTCCGGATCCGCATGAGAACTTAGAAGCTGCTGGCCTTGAGTTCATCGACGAGAGGCGGTGGAAGGTCTCGTGCGCGATTGCGGCGAAGATTTTTGGGAAAAATCGACCGCGGCGGAGCACATCGAATGCTCAACAGGCCGCACGGAGCTTGCAAGCCATGCGCGATACAATCATGATATTCGCAATGATCGCCTCCCTGATTGCCACGTGGCACGTGGCGCACTGGGTCATGCGTTTGATCGTGACAGAATATGGGATACTCGGTGGCCTCGTCGCCTGCGGCGTTATCTACGTCACGAGCCTGATTATGGACCATTACGGTCTATGAGCGGCGCGCGCATTTTAGAATCTACGATTCTCGTTTTGCGCAAGCCTGGTTTTGTTAGGGCAAGCCACCAATTTGTCGCGCACCTGTTGCAGCACTGCTTACCAAGATCACGATGCAAATTCTCTATCTCAAGCCCGCCAAGCTGGAGCGGTATGAGCAACGCTTGCTCCCAACCGATAGTCGCTTCACTCGATCTCCAGGATCAGTTTGCGCGATTGTCGCATCAGCTCGCCAAGCTGCCGACGTTGGGCAATGGCTTCGCGGGCATAGAGCCCATGCTTCCGTGCATTCTTGTTGCCGCGCGGAGCCCCAGATCCTGCCGCCCCGCCATGCATACGGCAGCGCTTTTTTCCCTGAACGGCGGGCGAACGGCAGGGCTTGCTTGAGCGGGTCTTGGCGCCGCAGCGCTGGCTGGCAAGCATCGGACCAGTATTGCGTGCATGATCGCGCGTCATTTCTTGTTCGCGTCTCGCGGGGCTGCAACCGGAACCGCCTCCTTGCTTTCAATGATCCGCATCGGAAGTGTGTCGTCGTGGGCAATGGCCAACGGTTGCGGAGGAACTTGATTTGGCGCGGCATCTTTTTGGCCCTGTGTAACGTTGCCAACGATAGCCTGCCCGCCCTCGCTGACATTTACCTGCTGTACCGTGACCGTCTGTTCGCCTCCCATCCGGTACCGCTTTAGTGCCTCCATCTGGCTAGAAAAAGTTCGCGCAAGCTTATTGAAGGTTCGCTCCGCGCTATCCCGATGCTGGAGACTTTCGGCCTCGGCTAGGTCGCATGCGGACCTCATTGTTGCTGAGTGAACAGCCGCCATTTGCGCCGCCAACATCGCCTCCAGCTGATCTTGAGGTTTGATTCCCTTGATGACCGCGAGCACGAAATTGAGCTTCTGCTCGTTTGGTTCCCCGCCGTCTGCCGTTGCGAGTTGAGCTACCAAGCCTGTAAAGAAAGCCGAATCCGTTGTCCCAAGCGCCTGCATGATGAGCGCTGGGCCCGCCAAGTCATCAATGTGTTCGGTCGTGAAGCTCATGCCACTTTCAGATTTTAAGATCTTCATGCGCGGCATGCTGGCGCGTTCGGCGCAAACCTTTTCAATGGCATCAACTTCCTGCGGCGTCCGCTCCCGCGCCGGTTTCGCTTTCGCCACCACCTTTGATTTTCGTGAAGTCATCGATTCGCCCTCGCTTTTTTGGCCAACCTACCAAGCCAACCAGAATCACTTTTGGCTAGTCCCAAATTGGTTCCTCTAGGTTCCTTTTAGGTTCCTTTGGGCTGATACTTTGCATGGGGTTGTTTTTCAAAAATTTTTGAACCCACCCCACGGCAAGCAGAGGAACGCGGAATTTACAAAACGAACCCAATGCCGATTCCAATGAGGTACTCCCTCTCCGAAACGATGGCGCCGCGATTAACCCGCAGCGCCGTTTTTCATTTACCGGGATGTAAAAGTCTTCCCGGTAAGGGCGCGCGCAGTTAAGGTTTTTGGTTAGGCTGTTTTTGCATCAAGTGCGGGACAGACCTTTGCGCAGAAGCAGTTATTTCTCCCATACGCCGGCATGCAGCGCCGCTGCCTCGTTCTCCAGCATCGGTCCTGCGACTTCGGTGGCTCGCTGACCGCTTTTGAAAACTTCGCGGCAGGGCAGATCGAGTGTCGGGTTCTCCGGATGATTGCCGGTAAGCGCGCGCAGGCGATGTTCGCTCATCCAAGCCACTGCGTCGGCTCAGCCCGGCGTGATGGGCTTCCGGCTCGGTCACGCCACGATGGAAAGCGGGGACGTCGCCGAACTTCCTTTCACCGATGCCGTCGATAGTTCTGATTGCGTCGTGTGGATCGAGCCAGTGGTGAAATCAATCGCAAAGGTCACCGAAGACGAATGTGCAGCCGTGCTAGCCATCCGCAAGCCTGGAGAATTCCTTGACCACCCGCTCGTAGACCGGGCGCTTGAACGGAACGATCAGCTCAGGGAGATTCTTCATCGGCTCCCAGCGCCAGCTGACGAATTCCGCCCTGTGGCCGCCACCGCCGGGGCTTGCGACATTGATCTCGCTGTCCTTGCCCGTGAAACGGACCGCGTACCATTTCTGGCGCTGGCCGCGGTAGCGGCCTTTCCAGGTCCGGCCGGCGACGGTGCGCGGAATATCGTAGATCAGCCAGTCCGCGACCTCACCGAGCTTCTCGACGGAACGGACGCTGGTTTCCTCATAGAGTTCGCGCTTGGCGGCTTGCCAGGTATTTTCGCCGGGGTCGACTCCGCCCTGCGGCATCTGCCAGACGTGGGATTCGTCGACATGCTCGACACCACCGGCGCGGCGTCCGATAAAGACCAGCCCTGCTGTATTGATCAGCATCACTCCGACGCATGTCCGATAGGGCAAATCCTCGTAACGCGCCATTCCCTCAACGCCTCTTGGGTACCCGCACCGTTTGGCAAATCTTCAGCTTGATTTTGATTTCAGCATCGCGGTTGTCAATGGCACAAGCATAACGCCGCGATTCTCGAGCGACCTGGTCCAGGCGCTTATCCGTTCGATCGAGATCGGCAAGGCCGAGGCGACACCGATCGCGACGCCTCGCTCCTTGGCGATCCCCTCCAGCTTCGCCAAGGCGCGGTCGATTTCCGCGGCCGTCGGCACCGCATCGACGGAGACGTCGGCCTTGGCAAAGGGCACCGTCTGGGCGATCGCCAGCGAAGGCGCGACACTTCGCGGCACGGTTCCATCGTCGAAATAGCCAAGCCCGCGTTTGGCGGCCTCCCGGACCACTGGCTGCATCACGGCATCGCTGGCGACAAAGCGCGCACCCATGAAGTTGGCAATGCCGGCGTAACCCTGGAATCGGCTGAGGTGCCAGTGCAGGCGGTCGATATTCTGTTCCGGCGCGAGCGTCGTCAGAAGCGTCTGCGGCCCGGGATCGTTGTCGGGATAATCATAAGGCTCCATCGGAATCTGCAGTAGAAGCTCGTGGCGCTGCGCGCGTGCCCGCTCGGCAAGCCTGGTCGGGTCCGATCCATAGGGCGTGAATGCCAGTGTTATCGCGCCCGGCAGCTTCATGATGGCGTCCGCGGTTTTGGCGGCGCCGACGCCGAGACCTCCGACGACAATCGCAACCACTGGCATTTTCGCGGCTTTAGCGCGGTCGGCGTCCGCAGCGTAGACGTTGAAGGGCTTCAGCCCTTCCGACGCCATCGGGATCATGCCGTAGCGTGATCTCTCGAGCAGGCGCTGATCGATGCCCGCCATCACGGCGGGACGGACGTCGGCTGGGTTCTTGTCCGGCGTCTCGCCGGCGATCGGCAGGTCGTGGCGAGCGCCGCTGGAGCCATCAATGATGGTGATGGTCCGCTGCTCGGATGGCGCGGCCTGCTTGTGGGGCGGGACCACCTCGGTGCTGTGCACCGAAGCCATCGCCGGTGTTTCGACCGGCTTCTCGGCCGCTCTCTCCTCGCCCGGCTGAGGCGGCCGGATGGCGATCCGCGCCATGGGTTCGCCGCCGAGCGGATTGTCGTTGAAGAGGGCAAAGCCGGCGAAGGCCACCAGAAACAGACCGAGCAGTACGGCAAGCGCCTGCATTCCACTGAACGGCAGCCGCAACCGGCGCGCGCGGCGCACGGTATGCTGTCCGAGCGGAGCGCTCAGATCATCGGCCGTCTCTGCCATTGAACTCCCCCGAATCAGCCCGAAGATACCACGGCAAGACAAGGCCGCGGCAGATGCGGTGTTTTGGAGGCCGTCAGAAAGGTTCTCCCCACAAGCGCTCTCGGCGGCCTAATTCGCCTGCGCCGAGCGGCCAGATTATGCGCTTTCTTGATGTCTGGCGGCCTGCTCGTTACGGCTCGGCCAAGCAAAAGGGGCGGCCCTTGGGCCGCCCCTTTTCAGGAAAAAAGCCTGCAAGCGAGTCAATTGGCTTCCTTGTTGGAAGGCTTGTCGATCGCAGCCTTGTCGGTGGTGCCGGCGGCGCTGGCGTTCACCTTGACGCCGTGAAGCAGATCGGCCGCCATCTTGAGCGCCTTGTCGTCCTTGGTGTCCGGCGGCACGTAGGACTGCGAGCCGGTCTTCTCGTCGCCATCATTCTTCAGATGGCCGCGCAGGGACGCTTCACCCTTGGTGTCGGTTCGCGATTTCAGCTCCTCGGGCACGTCCTGCAACACCTCGATGTCCGGCACGATGCCCTTGGCCTGGATGGAGCGGCCCGACGGCGTGTAGTAGCGCGCGGTGGTCAGCCGCAGCGCGCCGTTGCCGGCACCGAGCGGTATGATGGTCTGGACCGATCCCTTGCCGAAGGAGCGGGTGCCGACAAGCGTGGCCCGCTTGTGATCCTGCAGCGCGCCGGCAACGATTTCGGAAGCCGATGCCGAGCCGCCGTTGATGAGAACGATCACCTGCTTGCCCTTGGTCAGATCGCCGGGATGAGCCGAGCGACGCTGCGTTTCCTCGGCGTTACGTCCACGCGTCGAGACGATTTCGCCGCGCTCAAGGAAAGCATCAGACACCGTCACAGCTTCTTCCAGGAGCCCGCCCGGATTGTTGCGCAGGTCGATGATGTAGCCTTTCAGCTTGTCGCCGATCTGGTTGTTCAGGTTGTTGATCTCCCGCTTGAGGCCTTCGGTGGTCTGCTCGTTGAAAGTGGTGATACGGATATAACCGATATCATCGCCCTCCGTGCGCGCGCGCACGGAGCGGACGCGGATGTTGTCGCGGACCAGCGTGACGTCGAGCGGATTGTCGAGCCCCTTGCGGATGATCTTCAGCCGAATCTTGGTGTTGACCGGACCGCGCATTTTTTCAACGGCCTGGTTGAGGGTGAGGCCCAGCACCGCCTCGTCGTCCAGCGTCGTGATGATGTCGTTGGCCATGATGCCGGCCTTGGAGGCCGGCGTGTCGTCGATCGGCGACACCACCTTGATCAGGCCGTCTTCCATGGTGACTTCGATGCCGAGGCCGCCGAACTCGCCGCGGGTCTGCACTTGCATGTCGCGGAAGCTCTTGGCGTCCATATAGCTTGAATGCGGATCGAGGCCGCTCAGCATTCCGCTGATGGCGGATTCGACCAGCTTGCTGTCGTCGGGCTTCTCGACATAGTCGCTCCGGACCCGCTCGAACACGTCGCCAAACAGATTGAGCTGGCGATAGGTGTCCGACGTGGAGGCCCGCGCACTCGATCCCATCAGCACCGAGCGCGGCTGGGTCACGAAGAGCGTCAACGCTGCGCCGGTAGCGGCGCTGAGGAGAATTAAGGAAGTCTTGCGCATCATCCGCGAACCTTTTCGCCTTCTTTTGCGGCCCACCATGGGCCTGGATCAATGGGAGTGCCGTCCTTACGGAACTCGATATAGAGCACGGGCTGGCTCGCGTTGGTCGCGAGTATCGATGCGACCTGGGATGTCGTCCCCATGGTCGCGACCGGCTCCCCCGTAAGTACAAACTGTCCGATGTTAACCGAAATGCGCTCCATTCCGGCGATCAACACATGATACCCGCCCCCGGCATTGAGGATCAAGAGTTGTCCGTAGCTTCGGAATGGACCAACGTAAACAACCCAGCCGTCACACGGGGTTGTGACCTGGGCTGCCGCCCTGGTTGCCAAAGAAATGCCCTTTTCTACGCCGCCTACGCCGTCGGAACTGCCAAATTCCCGGATTTTGACGCCGTTAACCGGCAAAGCGAGTAATCCCCTGGCGGAAGCAAATGCAATCGCCGGACTTTTCCGCCCCGGGTCCTTCAACCCGCCGAGGTTGGGTTTGCCGTCGGTGGTAGCGGGCGCCCCCTGCAGGGTCGCCGCCGCGGCCGCTTTCGCCGCGCTCTTCAGATCCTGCTCCATTTTGCCGATCAGGCTCTGAAGGGTGTCGACCTGCCGGGCAAGCGTGACCGCCCGCGCCCCTTCCGCCTCGATGTCCTTTTCGATCGCGCCCTGCTGGCGTTGACGCTCGTCCACGAGCGCGGCGAGGCGCGTCTGATCTACCTTCAATTTGTCGCGGTCGAGTGCAAGGCGATCGCGCTCCGAGCCAATGTTCTTGCGCAGCGTGATCAACTCGGTGAGATCGTCGGCGAGTTTCTCGGCGCGGCTGCGCAACTCCGGCACGACCGAACCGAGAAGAATGGCGGTCCGAAGCGATTGCAGTGCGTCTTCCGGTCGTACCAGCAAGGCAGGAGGTGTTCGCCGCCCGGCGCGCTGCAACGCGGCCAGCACCTCAACCACTTCGGCGCGGCGCGAATCCAGCGAGCCCCTGATCTGCTGCTCGCGCGAATCGAGTGGACGAAGCCGCGCCTCGGCGTCTGCAATCCTTGTTTCGATATTGCGAACCTGGGCGGCGATGTCGATCAGTTGCGCATTGAGCTTGGTGCGATCCTGTCCGATGACCGTGACTTCGGCCCTGAGCCTCTGCTGCAATTCGACGGCGCTCTTTTGCTGGGCGCGCGCAGCTTCCAGTTCCTGCTCCCGCTGCTTGATCGCATCGCCGGAGGGGGCCGTCGCCTGCGGCGTTGCTTCTGCGACCTGCGCGGCGGTGGGCAAACTCATCGCCGCGACGCCGGCCGACACCAAGGCGATCGAAAGTGGAAGGCGCAGAGAGCCGAAAGCGCCGCCGCGGACGGTGTCATGGTACGAAGGCAGGTTCCGCGCTGGCTGCATCAAGTCCAATCGCATTTCCGTTGCGCGCGTCAGGCGCGGTGATAGGGGTGACCTGCGAGGATGGTCGCGGCGCGGTAAACCTGTTCGAGCAGCATGACACGTACCATCTGGTGCGGCCAGGTCGCGGAACCAAACGCCATCCGCAACCTAGCCATGCGCCGCAATTCGGGCGAAAGTCCGTCCGCCCCACCGATTATGAAAATTGTGTCGGCGACCTGATCATCTCGCCAACGGGCGAGATGCCGGGCAAAACCCTGGCTATCGATGCTGTCGCCACGCTCGTCGAGTGCGACGAGGATGGATTTCGGCGGGGTCGCGGCCGAGATCGCGGCCGCCTCCTCCGCGATCCGGGTCTCGGTATCACGGGCCCGGCTTTCCGGAATTTCATGGATTTCAAGTCCGCGAAATCCGAGCTTGCGGCCGATGTCGTCGAATCGTTCGCGGTAACGTTCGGCCAATTCGCGCTCCGGCCCCTGCTTCAGCCGTCCGACCGCGATCACGACGAGGCGCATGGGAATATCTTCCGGCCCAAACGAGCTCGGCCTTGCGCCGAGGATTAAGTTCCGCTTTGCCCGAGATACGGCTTGAGATCAATCGATTGCGCGCAACCTACCGCACAAGCGAAGCCGCCCATGCGTCGCACTGCCCATGCGCTCGGCCGTAGAAGAGCCGGCCGGTTAGATCGTCTTCGCCGCAGCGGGGCCTTGAGTCCACAATCTCTCGAGATTGTAGAATTCGCGAACCTCGGGTCTGAAGATGTGCACGATCACGTCGCCGGAATCGATCAGCACCCAATCGCAGTTGGGCAAGCCCTCGATATGGAGGCTTTTGACTCCGGTCTCCTTGAGGCCTTTGGCCACATTTTCCGCAATCGCACCGACGTGCCGGTTTACCCGGCCGGAGGTGACGATCATGTAATCGGAAAATGAGGATTTGCCGCGAAGGTCGATGGTGATCGTTTCTTCCGCCTTCATGTCGTCCAGGCGGGAGAGGATCATATTCAGGGTCTTGTCGGCGTCAGGTTGCGCCTTCAAGGCCGCAGCTTGGGTCGATGTTTTACGCGTCTTGGGTAAAACAGACTTGGACAATACAGATGTGGCCAGGGACCATTCCTTTCGCTGTATCGCGGCCGCCGAATCCTTTGGCGACCGCGCCTGATACTATGCATGTGGGGTTAACGGTTTCAATATTCCAGAGCCCCGTTTTCGAAGTTTGCTCCCGACTGCCGCACCCCCGATGCGAACTTCCGAAAGCCGGGGGCGCCGGTAATCTGATGTTTTTCCGGCCGTGCTCTTGATTTGAAGCACATCGTTTCCGTTCGCGATGATCGCAAGGCATCGCAAAATCGCGGCGCGGCGAATGTCGCTCATCTCACCTCGTTCTCCAGCTGCCGTCGAGATTGCGCAAGCCCGTCGACGACAGGCTCAACTTCAGGCCGGTCAGAAAGACCCAGGCCGGCGCGCGGTGGCCGGCCAGCAGGCCGGCCTGGTTCTCCGGCAGACGGTAGCGAGCGAGGGCCTGAGAAGCGGGCGAAGCCAGAGCGCGAAAGCTTTGCGGCGGACGATCGATCACAGCGATGGGCACCTCGGAGGCGATCCGCCGCCAGTCCTGCCAGCGGTGAAATTGCGCGAGATTGTCCGCGCCCATGATCCAGACAAAACGGAGGCCTGTCGCACGGCGACGCAGATATCTTACGGTGTCGACAGTGTATCGCGTTCCGATGACGGATTCGAGACAGCAGACATCGATGCGCGGATCGCGCGCCAGGCGCTGCGCGGCTTCGGCACGTTCGGCGATGTCGTGCAGCGTGCTTCCGTCCTTGAGCGGATTTCCGGGCGTCACCAGCCACCACACCCGGTCCAGCTTCAATCGCTTGATCGCGAACAGGCTGATCGCCCGATGCGCGAGGTGCGGCGGATTGAACGAACCTCCGAGCAGGCCGACGCGCATGCCGTTGCAATAAGGCGGAATGGCGCGATCGACAGATGGCGAAGCCAAGTAAGCTTTGTTCAACGGCGCCACCGCATGCGCGATATTCATTTCTGACACGTTTTCTTCATGCCAACCGGTTCCCGCCCGTAGATCGTCACGGACGGGTCTGCCCGGTGCCGTGAACACGGTATTTGAAGCTGGTCAGTTGCTCGGCGCCTACCGGGCCGCGCGCATGGAATTTGCCGGTAGCGATGCCGATCTCGGCGCCAAAGCCGAACTCGCCGCCGTCGGCAAACTGTGTCGAGGCGTTGTGCAGAACGATCGCCGAGTCGACCTCGGTGAGAAACTTGCGTGCGGCCGATTCGTCATCCGTCACGATCGCATCGGTGTGGTGCGAACCGTGGTTATGGATATGCGCAATCGCCTCCTCGACCCCGTCAACGAGTCTCGCCGCGATGATCGCGTCCTCATATTCGGTGTCCCAGTCCTCGTCGGCCGCGGGTTTCACCCTTGCGTCGGTTCGTTGCACGGCCTGATCGCCGCGTACCTCGCAGCCTGCGTCGATCAGCATCTCGACCAGGGCCTTGAGTGTCGACGGCGCGCCGTTGCGATCGACCAGCAAGGTCTCGGCTGCGCCGCAGACGCCGGGACGGCGCATCTTGGCGTTGAGTACGATCGATTTCGCCATCTCCAGATCGGCGGCGTGATCGACGTAGACGTGATTGACGCCTTCAAGATGCGCGAACACCGGCACGCGCGCTTCAGCCTCGACGCGCGCCACGAGGCTCTTTCCCCCGCGAGGCACGATGAGGTCGATGGCGCCATTCAGTCCGGTCAGCAACAGCCCGACGGCGGCACGATCGCGGGTCGGCACCAGCGTGATCGAGGCTTCGGGAAGGCCCGCTTCGCGCAATCCCCGCACCAGGCAATCGTGGATCGCGCGGCAGGAGCGGAAACTGTCCGAACCGCCGCGCAGGATGACGGCGTTTCCGGATTTCAGGCACAATACGCCGGCGTCGGCTGCGACATTGGGACGGCTTTCGAAGATCACCGCTACGACGCCAAGCGGTACGCGAACCCGTTCGATTGTCATGCCGTTCGGACGCTTCCAGCTCTCGGTCACGACTCCGACCGGGTCCTTGATCGCGCGCACGGTCGCGACCCCGTCGGCCATCGCGTCGATGCGGCTCTGCGTGAGCGTCAGCCGATCGATGAAGGCGGAGGTGGCGCCGCCGGCGCGAACCTCGGCAACGTCCTCGGCGTTTGCCGCGAGAATGGCGGCGGCGTTGGCCCGGATGGCGCGATCGATTGCCTCCAGCGCGCGGTTCTTCTGCTCGGGCGAGGCCAGCGCCAGCACCCGCGCGGCTTTGCGGGCGCGCTCGGCAAGATCGGTCATCAGTTCAGGCAAATCGGCGTTGCCGTCGAACGCCTTCAAGGGCGCGCTCATGTTAGTTCCAGCATTGAATTAAGGCCATGTATTAGCATGGAAAATGATTGTCTGGCGAGGTAGGCGCCGGCATGGCTGAGCGGCGACAGGTCGGCCATTGGCCTAGCCCAGTCCCGCTCACCGAGCGGGCATGGCCTTCCTGTCCAGATCCCTGCCAGCGAAGAAGGACGTGGATGCCCGGCTCAAGCCCGGGCATGACAGCTTGCGGGCCATCGTCATGTCGGGTCCGAGTGCCGTGGACCACCCACCACCAGGTCGTCGCGGTGGATCATTTCGGCGCGGCCGCTGACGCCCAAAATCACCATCACATCCGGTGAGGAGCGGCCCTTGATCTTCTCGGCGTCCTCGGCGTCGTAGGCAACAAGTCCTCGGCCGATCTCGTCGGTATCGGGGCCGCGCACCACGACGGCATCACCACGCGCGAACTGCCCGTCCACCCGGATCACGCCGGCCGGCAACAGGCTCTTGCCCGCGCGCAGCGCGCTCACCGCGCCGGCATCGATGGTCAAGGTGCCCTTTGGCTCGAGCGACCCCGCAATCCAACGCTTGCGTGCAGTGACCGGGTTGGCCGGCGTCAGGAACCAGGTGCAGCGTTCGCCGTCGGCGATCGCTCGCAACGGATGCTCGATCTTGCCCGACGCGATCAGCATGTGGGTGCCGGCGGTGGTTGCGATCCTTGCCGCCTCGATCTTGGTGCGCATGCCGCCGCGCGACAGTTCGGATCCAGCCGCTCCCGCCATCGCCTCGATTTCCGACGTCACGGATTCCACGATTGGAATGAGCTTTGCGGTTGGATTGTCGGTGGGCGGCGCATCGTAAAGGCCATCGATATCCGAGAGCAGGATCAGAAGGTCGGCGCTCGCCATGGTGGCGACCCGGGCGGCAAGGCGATCGTTGTCGCCATAGCGGATTTCATTGGTGGCAACCGTGTCGTTCTCGTTGATGACGGGTACCGCGCGCCATTCCAGCAGTTTTGCGATGGTCGAGCGCGCGTTGAGATAGCGGCGGCGCTCCTCCGTATCCTGCAGTGTCACCAGGATCTGTCCCGTGCCGATGCCGTGCGTCCCGAGCATCTCCGACCAGATTCGCGCCAGCGCGATCTGTCCCACTGCTGCCGCGGCCTGGCTCTCTTCGAGCTTCAAGGGACCGCGCGGCAGTTTCAGCCGGCTGCGGCCAAGCGCAATCGAGCCCGATGAGACGACCAGGAGCTCGCGCCCGCCCTCGTGCAGCTTCGCGATATCGGCCGCCAACGCCGAAAGCCAGCGGGTGCGGACTTCGCCGGCAGTGGAGTCGACCAGCAGCGACGAGCCGACCTTGACGACGATACGGCGGAAATTTTTCAAGCTCGGGCGGGCCATGGACGGGACTTTGCTGCGGAGTTTCGCGGGGTGCGGAGCTGTCATACTAGCGCATGATCCGGAAAAGTGTGCAGCGGTTTTCCGAAAAGATCATGCGCAAGCAAAAAAACAAAGCGCGATGGCGGTTCGACCTAAGTCATCGCGCTTTGGCAATTCGCGGCAGCTGGAATAACCGACGTTCGTAAAAGTGCGTGCGGCAAAGTCATACAAACGCCGAAACCGCTAGACTACGTCGCCCTCACCCACGGCGCGGCCTTGGCGGCTTCCTTGGCCTTGCCCGAGACCGGGGACTCGCCGATCACCTCGGCCAGCGATCGCAACGCCTCCTTCACGCCTTCGCCGGTCACCCCCGAGATCAGGAGCGGTGTCCTCCTGGCGGCGCGTTTGAGCCGATCCTTCTGTTTCTTCAAGTCGCCAGGTGTGACCGCGTCGGTCTTGTTCAGCGCGACGATCTCGATCTTGTCGGCGAGATGCCCCTCATAGGCCTCGAGCTCCCCGCGCACCGTCTTGTAGGCCTTGCCCGCGTGCTCGCATGTGGCGTCCACCAGATGCAACAGCACGCGGCAGCGCTCGACATGGCCGAGAAAGCGATCGCCGAGGCCCGCGCCCTCATGGGCGCCCTCGATCAGGCCGGGAATATCGGCGAGCACGAATTCGCGCCCCTGCGCATTCACCACCCCGAGTTGCGGATGCAGCGTGGTGAAGGGATAGTCGGCGATCTTCGGCTTGGCAGCGCTGACCTTGGACAGGAATGTCGACTTGCCGGCGTTGGGAAGACCGACGAGCCCGGCGTCCGCAATCAGTTTCAGCCGCAGCCAGATCCAGCGTTCCTCGCCGCTCTCGCCAGGATTGGCATTGCGGGGTGCGCGATTGGTGGAGGTTTTGAAGTGCGCGTTGCCGAAGCCGCCATTGCCGCCCTCGGCAAGCACGAATTTTTCGCCGAGCCTGGTGAAGTCGTGGATCAGCGTCGTCTTGTCCTCGTCGAAGATTTGCGTGCCGACCGGCACCTTGAGCACGATCGGCTTGCCGTTGGCGCCATGGCGATCCTTGCCCATGCCGTTGGTGCCCTTCTCGGCCTTGAAATGCTGCTGATAGCGATAGTCGATCAGCGTGTTCAGCCCGTCCACGGCTTCGACGACGACATCGCCGCCGCGTCCGCCATTGCCGCCGCTCGGCCCGCCGAACTCGACATACTTCTCGCGGCGGAACGCCACGCAGCCATTGCCGCCGTCGCCGGAGCGAATATAGACTTTTGCCTCGTCGAGGAATTTCATGATGCATAGGTAGGGCAGGCTGTACGAGGCGGCAACCTCAAAGCTTGGTAAATGTCGGCAAAGTCCGTATTTTCCGGCTTTCTTTTTTGATCCGCGATATTCCCTTCGATCGTGTGATCGAATCGGGCCTCTGAGCCTAGACTGGTCGCCTGCGAATGAGAAATTTCTGCAATCCCTCCAGCACCAGCTCGCGACGCTGATTGAACACCGTGCTGCGCAAGCCGATCACGCCGGTGGTACGTCCAGCCGTCAGCTCCGTCACTTCGAGCGCGGGATAGATCGTGTCCTCCGCAAACACCGGCTTCAGGAATCGGCACGATTGTTCGAGAAAGCCGATCAGCGATTCCTCCACCATGAAGGGAAACGTCCCTGCGCCAGGCGCCGTGTGAATCAAGGTCAAAAAACCGTGGGCGAGCAGGTTCGGCATTCCGCGCGCGCGGCAATATTCGATGTCGTAGTGAATGGGATGGGTGTCGCCGCATGCGGTCTGAAAGGCCGCGAAGATGGCCGGCGTCAAGGTGCGGCTGGGAATTACAAATCGCTCGCCGAGCGTGAAATCCTCGAACCAGCGCTGCTGCGGCACCATGCGATGTGTGGCGGGATCGAAATCTGCCATGCTCATTTTCCTGCGAGATTGGCTGGTGATCTACCGGTACCGCAGAGGTGGTCTGGCGGCAATCAGGCTTGTCCGGCGCGACAACCTCTTTAAAAACACTCTCGCGATGACCCTGCTTGAGAAAATCTCGACCCGCAACGACGAACGCTCCGCACGCCTTGCCGGCATCGGATTGATGCTCACGGGCGTAATTTTCTTCTCGCTCGGCGATGCGCTCGGCAAATTCATGGTCAAGACTTATTCGGTGGGGGAGCTATTGCTGCTGCGCGCGGTGGTATCGTTGATTCTGGTTGTCCCGCTGATCTGGCGCAGCCGCGGCGCTTTTTTTCAGATGTCCCGACCCGCAATGCAGCTGCTGCGCGTCGCGCTCTCGATACTGGAGATAGCCGCATTCTTTGCGGCCTCGGTCTACCTGCCGCTTGCCGATATCATTACATTTTATCTGGCGGCGCCGATCTTCGTCACGGCGTTATCGTCGATTCTGCTCGGCGAACATGTCGATGTCAGGCGTTGGGCTGCTGTCGGCATCGGGTTCTGCGGGATCCTGATCGCGCTGCGACCATCGGCCGGGGTATTTGACTGGCCGGCCGCCATCGCCCTTGGCGGCAGTATCGGGTTCGCGTTGCTGATGGTGGTTACGCGCTCGTTGCGCGGCACGCCTGATATCGTGCTGGCGTCAATGCAGTTCCTGGGCACGATCGCGTTCGGGGCCATAGCGGCGCCGGTCGGATGGCTGACACCGAGCGCGCGCGATTTCGGCTTGTTCCTGCTGGCCGGCGGCCTCGCCGTTCTTGCATCGCTCTGCGTCAACCGCTCGTTGAAACTCGCGCCGGCGAGTGTGGTCGTGCCCTATCAGTATTCCATGATCATCTGGGCGGCGATGTTCGGCTACCTCGTGTTCGGCGATGTCCCGCCGGCGACCACCGCGTTCGGCGCTGCCATTATCATCGGCGCCGGACTTTACATCTTCCTGCGCGAGCGAAATCTTGGCCACGATGAAACCGCTGTCAATCCGCCGGCCTAGGGTGACGGCAACAAACACGACCGTCGCCCCGGCCAAGCGTGAGCGCGAGCCGGGGCCCATAACCTTCGCGGAGACGACCACCTGTTGTTACCGCTCTCGCCTGGTCGAATTGCCCCAGCTCCTGATCGACGTCCAGACGCCGCGCGTCAGGCGGAAGCAATCAACCGGAGTTGACGAGCCCAACGCCTCGAAGCGATGCAGCTCCACGCCGCTCCACTGGAAGCCGCATTTCTCCAGCACGTTGCGCGAGGCCGGGTTGGCAACACGCGCGCCCGATTTCATCACTTCGATGTCGAATTCCTCGAAGGTGAAATCGATCACGGCCCGCGCGGCCTCGGTGGCAAAGCCTTGCCCCCAATGTTCCACGCCGAGCCAGTAGCCGAGCTCCGGTCGCTCCGGTTGATGCCGGTCGATGCCGGCCATTCCGATCGGCGTGTAATCACTTTCGATCAAAAATGCGGTTTCGCGATGCTGATTTGCGATACCGCGCACGAAATCGACGGCGTGGTCCTGCAGATAGGGATGCGGCAGGCGCCTGGTATTTTCCGCAATACGACGATCATTGGCGAGATGCGTGATTGCTTTTACGTCCGCGAGCGTCGGCCTGCGCAACCGCAGCCGTTCGGTCTCGAGGACGCAGCGACTCGCCTCGTGCAATATGGGAGTTGGAATATCCTGCAGCATGTCGGGCTCCTTAAGCGGTAACTCTCGGATCATGGCGCGTGACAAAGTGGAGACACGCGCAACGAAAAAGGGAGGCCGGTTTCCCGCCTCCCTTTGGAGCCTTTGAGAGCCCCGCCGGTTCAACAGGATCCGGCGGACTCAACAATATTTGTCCACCGTCTACTCGGCCGCAGCTACCGTCACCGGAATCACCGATACGAAGGTGCGGCCCTTGGCTTTCGCACGAAACTCGACATGGCCTTCTACCTTGGCAAACAAAGTATGGTCCGTGCCCATGCCGACATTAAGGCCGGGATGCCAGGTGGTGCCGCGTTGACGCGCAATGATGTTGCCGGGAATCACATGCTCGCCGCCATACACCTTGATGCCAAGGCGCTTGCCCGCTGAATCACGGCCGTTACGCGATGAACCGCCTGCTTTTTTGTGAGCCATGGCCCGTCTCCAAATTCCAACTATTCTCTACATCGATTCCTTGACGGAATCATTTCACTTTATGTCGCACTTCACAAAAAGCGTCTTCACTTTTTGCTGCTTTTGCCTTTCGTTGCGGATTTCTTGGCCGCTGCTTTCTTCGTTTCGCTCTTGGCGCGCGGTTTTGCCGCGGCTTTCTTGGCGACTGTCTTCTTGGCGGTCGCCTTTTTCTTCGCGGGCCTCGGCGCCTCGGACTCGCCGCTTGCTGGCGCGGCCTCGACCACCTTCTCGCGCCTGGCGCGCGGTCCGATGGTCGGCTTGTTGTCGTTGGTCAGGATCTCGGTGATGCGCAACACCGTGATCTCGTCGCGATAACCGCGCTTGCGGCGCGAATTCTTGCGGCGGCGCTTCTTGAACGCGATGACCTTCGGCCCACGCTTGTGCTGCAACACCTCGGCTGCCACCGACGCGCCGGGAACCGTCGGTGTACCAAGCACCGGAGATTCTCCGCCGACCAGCAGAACTTCGCCCAACTGCACGATCGTACCGACATCGCCGGCGATCTTGCCAATCTCGAGCACATCATCCGGAACGACGCGGAATTGCCGGCCGCCGGTTCTGATGACTGCGAACATCGTTTTATTCCTTCGTGTTCGATCCCGGCCTCGGAAATCTCCGGGCCGGCTTTTTCTACAGTCGTTATGGGTTCAATTTCCGCGCGATTAGGGCCAAAAACCCCGCGCAAAAATAAACAGGCGCGAGAAACCTCCCGCGCCGGGTTGGCGGACTTATAGCCGCTGACGGGCCTGAGTCAAGGAAAAGCGGGCCAAAATGGCACAAATTCCGGCCAATTTGCTGCCTTTGGCGCCCTTTGAGGGGCCCGCGCCGGCCCTCCCGTGAAACCAACAGCCTGGCCAATTTGTTATCTCGTTTTCCGATAATGGGCAGGGACGGTATGGCCGAGGATATATGGTTGAATACCGCCGGTCTCGGCAGGCACGGGGCATCCCGGCTGCCGTCGGTGGATGTGGACAGTTTCAACGTCGAATTGAAGGACGACGACGGTTTTATCGGCGACCGCGCCAGCAAGGGCGCGTTCCGCAAGATCCTCGACGGCCTGCGCAAGCCGCTCAAGAAGAATGGCGATGACCCGCTCGGCAACAAATCCGCCGAGATCATCAGCAAGAGCACGCTCGACGAGGCGCTCTCAGGCGAGGACATTATGGCTGCCGCGCTGGTGCATGGCGCGATCGAGGAATTCGCGGCCGAATTGGCCTATGTGACGTCACGCTTCCTGAAGACCAAAGCCTGGGCCGATACGGAACGCATCGTGGTTGGCGGCGGCCTTCGGCAGAGCCGGGTCGGGGAACTGGCGATCGCCCGCACGGATAGTCTGCTCAAGGCCGACGGCTTTCGGGTCGATCTGGTGCCGATCCGCTTTGACCCCGATGAGGCCGGGCTGATCGGTTGTTTGCACCTCGCACCATCGTGGATTTTTGAAGGCCATGACGGCATTCTCGCGATCGATATCGGTGGCACCAATATCCGCTGCGGCCTGGTGGACACGCGCTGGAAGAAGGCGCCGGACCTGTCGAAAGCCTCGGTGCGAGGCTCCGAACTGTGGCGACATGCCGACGACGAGCCGACCCGCGAAGGCGCCGTCAAGCGCATGGTCAAGATGCTGAAGGGGCTGATCGGGGAGGCGGAAGGCGAGGGGCTGAAACTCGCTCCTTTCATCGGGATCGCCTGTCCCGGCGTGATCAACGAGGACGGCTCGATCGCCAAAGGCGCGCAAAACCTGCCGGGCAATTGGGAAAGCAGCAAATTCAACCTCCCGGCAAGTCTTGTGGAGGCGATTCCAGATATCGGCGGTCACGATACCGCCGTGCTGATGCACAATGATGGTGTGGCACAGGGACTTTCCGAAGTGCCGTTCATGCAGGACGTGGAGCACTGGGGCGTTCTGACCATCGGCACCGGATTGGGGAATGCTCGCTTTTCCAACCGCCGCAAGGACAAGGAGAAGGATGAAAAGAAGGACAAGGACGAGAGAAAAGAGAAAAAGAGCAAGGACTGAACCGGTCCTTTCGTTAGTGCGGGAAGGGGCTTTGCGGCTCGGGTAACCTTGACCGGTTAGGTTAAAAGCGGGATCGCGTTGCCGCGCGGACGCAGACGGCTACGGTCAAGCCGTCGCCCAAGCTGGCCAGTGAAGCCGCACTTCCGGCCCGCAATTTCAATTGAGGCGACACGGGACCGCCGGTTTTTTCCGCGTCTGGCGGTCCCACCCATTTTCGGCCTTGATGCAACCCACCGCGCGGTCGGGATCGGCGCATTCAGCGCCTTGTCTCACCCGCCGTCCTCGCCTAGAACTCGCCCCGACCAGAGCGCATTCGGTAGAAGTGGGCCCCGGTTGCGGTGGAATGCGCTCCAATTCATGGATGAGCGCGTTTTCTTCACGCGAACCGGATTCCACTTCGCTTGAAAACGCGCTAGGACGGGCGTGTTTCGCTCCGTCATGGCGGTCCGGAGAGGTGGCAGAGTGGTTGAATGCACCGCACTCGAAATGCGGCATAGGTGCAAGCCTATCGGGGGTTCGAATCCCTCCCTCTCCGCCAATGCTATCATCCGCGATCGTCCGTCACTGGCTCCATAAAATCGCAGGTGTATTGGAAAAGCCTTGTTAACCAAGGCTTATTCTGAAACGAATTGTTCGCGCACTTTCGCGACTGATCGTTGACGGTCGCCTTCTATCGGCTATTTTGGTGGGGACTGGGGTGGGGGTCAGAGGCAAGAATGGCTCCTCGCAAAGGCAATCGGTTGACTGCACGAATGGTGGAGCAGGCCAAGATGCCTGGCTACTACGGCGACGGCGATGGCCTAATCCTGCGCATCGTCGAGAGTGGCAGCAAGGTCTGGCTCTACCGCTACAAGACACACGGCAAAATCCGTGAAATGGGTCTCGGACCGATCCGGGACGTGTCGCTGGCAGAGGCCCGCGAAGCCGCGCGCGAGGCCCGCCGGCTCCGGCGAGTTGGCGTTGACCCAATCGATGCTAAGCGCAAACGGCAGGCTGCCGCCAAGCTCGACAAGGCCAAAGCGATTTCATTCTCTGAATGCGCCGCCGCCTATATTGAGAACCACCGCGCTGGCTGGGGCAATGCAAAGCACGCTGCCCAATGGGAGGCAACGTTGCGGACATACGCCTACCCCGTATTCGGAAGCCTCCCCGTTGCGGCGATTGATACTGCGCTCGTCGTTAAGGTGCTCGATCCGATCTGGAGCAAGAAGCCGGAGACGGCGAGTCGTGTGCGGGGGCGCATCGAGGCTGTGTTGGATTTCGCAACCGTGCGTGGGTACCGGGTTGGAGAAAACCCGGCGCGCTGGAAGGGCCATCTGAAGGAAGCTCTTCCAGCCCTCAATAGATTGCGAAAGGTTGAGCACCATGCCGCACTTCCCTATGCCGACATTAATGCGTTTGTGGCTGATCTCCGAACCCGCGAGGGCGGTGCAGCGGCGGCTCTAGAATTTGCAATCCTGACGGCGGCCCGCACCGGCGAGGTCATCGGCGCGCGCTGGTCCGAAATTGATTTAACTGCGCGCGTCTGGACTATCCCAGCCACTCGCATGAAGACGGGGGTCGACCACCGTGTCCCATTGAGCGAGCAGGCGCTGGCAGTGCTCAGGCGCGCAGCAGCGACGAAAGTCAATGATGTAGTATTTTATGGTCAGAAGCGCGGTCGGGCTCTTTCCAACATGGCGCTGCTGATGATGCTTCGTCGCATGGGCCGTGGTGATATCACCGTGCACGGTTTCCGATCTACATTCCGCGATTGGGCCGCGGAGCGCACGACGGTCGTGGGCGAGGTGGCGGAGGCGTCGCTGGCGCACGCTGTCGCAAATAAGGTCGAAGCCGCATATCGACGGAGCGATCTGTTCGAAAAGCGGCGCGTGCTAATGCAACAGTGGGGCGCATTCTGCGATCAACAGATAGCCAACGGCGGCGCCAGTAGTGCCCTGTGGGCGGGCGAGTAGTGACCGAAAGTTACGGAGCGCCCCCTTGCGCCACAAGTGCATCCATGAACGGTACCTCCTACTCAATCAGAAAAGCGATCATCGAGGAGCGCTTGTATGCGAAAAAACTCAACTAACGCGTTTGAGCAGCCGCGGCTGCCTTGGGAAAAAGCATTGAGGATCTCAGACCTCGCTCGCGTTCCACCTTCAGAGCGCGAGTTCTTTGGGGATTGCGTCTGCGGCATCGTAAGGGAATTTTGGCAGCTTGACAGGCTACCGGCAAAGCCGGGTCCAGCACTAATAAAAGCTGCGAAAGCGATCCAGATGCTGCATGAAGCTCAATTTGAATTCGGCGAAGCAGATAGGGCTTTGCTTTCGAGAATTCTTGAAACGAAACCTGTGGAATTCGATGAACAGTTCGAACGCCTTCCACAAACAACAGCGCGACTATACTCTATCTTCAATTCGACGATGGGCACCTCGAAGCGTCCCGACAGAGGCGGGCCGCCGCGTACCCCGGGCCGAAAAAAGGGCTCAGTATCGGTCCATAACAGAGCACTCCAAAAGCTCGTTCGTGACCTGTCGTTGGCGGCACTCGCTGCCGGGGGCAACTTCACCATCAATAAAAATTTCAAGACGGGCTCGCTGATTGAGGCCCTTGATGCGCTTCGCGATTATCTTCCTGCGGGCGTGGTGCCGAATGAATTGCCCGGGACAATTCAGAAATTTGCAACTGATTTTAACCAAAGCCGTTAGCGGCGGTACTGGACCGGAAATTCAAGAAATTCAACAATAACTGGTCGTAGACCAGCTTCTCCGTCGTCGCCATGTTGGCGACGCGCTCGCCCACACACGCGAGCGACATTGCCGGGGTGATCCCGGTCGGTGACGGAGATTGGCGATGTCCCATTCCACACTTGCCTACAGTGTTTCCGAAGCATGCTCGATTGCGTGCTCCGGGCGCACGTCGATCTATGAAGCCATCCGGTCCGGCGCCTTGCGCGCTGTGAAACGCGGACGGCGCACCTTGATACTCGCCGACGATTTGCATCGATGGATGCAATCGTTCCCGGCGATCAAGGCCAAATCTGAACGCCGTGAAGGAGGCAGCAATGACTGACAGTACCAATCCAGCACCTAATCCGTTCGACCCAGCCGCGCTCCGGTTGAGTCAATCCTTTACCGACACGGTGGGCGTAAAAAAGCTCCTGACCACCGTCCCGGTCCGCAAGCCCAATCGTCAGGAGTGGGTGAGGGTCCGTTCGGAGAACAGCTTTCGGCTTACGCCGGCGGCGATCATTGAGGTGAGCGAAGATCGAGAAGTTTACCTCGTCAGACCGGACGTCTTAGCTGCTGTTCCGGGGGAGTTTGCGACCGTAACGCTGTTCACCACAATGAGCCGCCAGGGGACACTCTTTCTCTGGCCAGTGAAGCTGCCCAATAACGAGGGGAGGCACAATGAATGGCATAGGTCCGCGGCTGAAGGCGCAGAACGCGCAATGAAGAGGTGGGTACGGGTGACCTCGAGCATGTCGCTCCGCGCCTACGAAATTTCCGAAGCCAGCGGAGAGCTTCCCGAACCGAGCTGGCCGGAGTTCTCGTTTCAAGAAATTCTTAAAATCGCATTCCGCGATCGCCTCGTAGACCGTCCGGACCATCCGCTTGTGCAGCGGCTTCAGGGGATCGTTTAGCCGTGACGGAACTTGAAACTTGCCGCCGCTCGACTGAGTCAGTCGGCGGCGGCAACGCCTATCAGAACCCGCCAGCGCTTTATTGCGAGGGTCACACGTTAGGTGAACCGCCATCTTCAGAACTCCACGCAAATCTTACCTTGTCGGCCGCGACGGGAGGCCGAACGGGACAACCGGTAGCAGCCGCGCATCTTGATCATCTTCCCTTTGCAGAGGTCTGGTTGGTCGACTTTGAGTTCGGTAGCGAGCCTGGAGGAAACCCGGAGCCGGTATGCTTGGTAGCCTGGGAGCTGAAAAGTGGACGCAAGATCCGACTCTGGCGGGACCAGTTCGGCGCCTCTCCTCCCTACCCGACCGACCCTAATGTGCTGTTCGTCGCCTATTACGCCAGCGCAGAAATAGGTTGTCATCTGGCCCTCGGCTGGCCGGTGCCGCAGCGGGTGTTGGACTTGTTCATCGAGTTCCGCAATCACACCAATGGCATTCCCACGGTCAGCGGCGCCGGCTTGCTCGGGGCGCTCGCCCACCACGGTTTGGACGGCATCGGCACCGTTGAGAAAGACGAAATGCGCGAACTGGTCTTGCGCGTTGGGCCTTGGTCGCTCGCCGAGCGGGCGGCAATCCTCGATTATTGCGAGAGCGACGTAGCAGCGCTGGCGCGGCTGTTGCCGGTCATGCTGCCTAAAATCGATCTGCCTCGTGCGTTGTTGCGGGGGCGCTACATGGCCGCCGCGGCGCAGATGGAGCGGAACGGTGTGCCGATCGACACGGCAACGCTCGGTCAGCTCAAAAAACACTGGTTAGATATTCAGGATCAACTCATCGCCGATATCGACATCAACTATGGTGTGTACGAGGGACGGACCTTCAAGGCCGACCGCTTTGCCGCTTGGTTGGCGCAGAATAATATTCCGTGGTCTAGCCTAGAGAGCGGCCGCCTCGATCTGAGCGACGACACCTTCCGGGAGATGGCTCGGGCCTATCCTGCAGTCGCCCCGCTGCGTGAATTACGCGCTACCCTTTCCGGGATGCGCCTGTCCGATCTGGCGGTGGGGGCGGACAGCCGCAATAGGACGATGCTGTCGGCATTCCGCGCACGCACGGGCCGCAACCAGCCAAGCAACACGAAGTTCATCTTTGGTCCCAGCGTCTGGCTTCGCGGACTGATCCAACCGCCGCCTGGCTGCGGCATCGCCTACATCGATTGGGCACAACAAGAGTTCGGCATCGCGGCAGCCCTGTCCGGCGATCCTCTGATGATGGAGGCGTACCGCTCCGGCGATCCCTATCTCGCGTTCGCCAAGCAGGCGGGCGCGGCACCCCCGGAGGCAACCAAAGGAACACACAAAGCGATCCGGGACCAATTCAAGTCGACCGTGCTGGCTGTCCAATACGGCATGGGGGCGGATGCGTTAGCGCAACGCCTCGGGCAGCCACCTATCCGAGCCCGGGAGCTCCTGGGGCTGCACCGGGAAACCTATCGCGTGTTCTGGGCCTGGTCGGAACGGGCTGTGGGCTACGCGATGCTGACCGGCAGTCTATACACGGTGTTTGGCTGGCGAGTGCAGGTACCTCCTGAGGCGAACGCTCGTTCTCTCGGCAATTTCCCGATGCAGGCCAACGGCGCCGAAATGCTCCGACTAGCCTGCTGCCTTGCGACTGAGCAAGGTATAGAGGTCTGCGCCCCGGTCCATGACGCCGTGCTGGTCTGCGCGCCGCTCGACCGTCTGGATGCTGATGTTGTGCGGATGCAGGACGCCATGCGGGAGGCATCTCGTGTGGTGCTCTACGGCTTCGAACTGGGCACGGACGCCGACATCATCAGATACCCCGACCGCTATGCCGACCCTCGCGGCGCCGTCATGTGGGACCGCGTGATGAAGCTGATCAACGAACAGCAGTAGGGGAAGCCACTCACCCCTAATGAATGCCGCACCAAGATGCGGATGTTGCCGTACCGAAATGCGTATACGTCAGGTATCCTCTATGTCTCCTTATAATAGTACTTGGGACCCAAGTAGCCTTCGTCTCGATCAAGACGGGGTGAAAAGGTCGCACGGTGCCGTCCGTCGAGGGCGACCAGCCTCACCCATTCGGGGGAAGTTCATCGCGGGCCCCGTCGACGTTTCATGGGTGGTTCAGGCCAAGCGTCTCGGCGCGACACCCCTATTGGTCGGGTTGGCCATCTGGCACCTCAAGGGGCTTCGGCAGACTGATAGTTTCACGGTTTCCAACTTGATGCTGCAGGAATGGGGCGTACGGCCTGACGCCAAGAGCCGCGCCCTGCGCGCCCTCGAGAGAGCAGGACTGATAAGGGTTGAGAGGCGCGGCAAGCGCAGTCCGCACGTGGCCCTCATCGTGAGAGCCCCAGTTCGAGCACCTGACGCTGCTGGGTCGCCGCCGTAGTTCACGACTATGCGCTGACAAACGTCAGCGTTCGTCGCGATCCGCTGCAGTTCCGGTTGCAGCATGTCAGTCCACGACCGCGGTACTCACTGACTACGCTGCCACCGTCCGACCACTCCAAACCATCAACGTGCTACCCTCCTACCCTGCTGGCTTCGTCTACAAGAAGAGGTCCCGTGGGCTTCGCCACCGCTTAAGTAAATCCCAATAGCTCTATGGTAACCAAAACCTGTAGCGGATCGGTCCCGCGAAAGGGACCGAGGATCGCTGACCGGGAGAGCATCGATGTCGCTTCTTGGAAAATTGGCAGAGGCCCGCGCCGAGTTGGATGCGCGTTACGAAGACCCTTGGCATAGCAGGGTAGAAGTCGCCGTGCGCGATAAGGATGCCATTTCAACAGCAGCAATTCTCGATCTAGTTCACGCGCCAGCGACCACGGGTACAGCGCGCCGCCTCGCCGCAATCATGCGCCGCCTGAATTTTATTCCAATCAAATCGCGGCGTCTCATGCCCGGCGGCCGAGCCGGAAACACCGTTACACGTGGCTGGGCTCGCCCCGTCCGCACCATGAGATCGTCCCCAACGATTAGCAACGCAAACTCTAGCCAACAGGGGATAATCCCATGACCACCTTCTTGCTTCGCGAAAGATTTGACTACTACGTTATCGTCAACGTTGACGCCGACTTCATCGTTGCCCGCATTTACCCGCTTGGCGGCCAACAGGGTCCATATAGAGTGAGCTCCGGCGTCGGGCCCCCGTATAGCGACATCGCTATCGTCAAATCCCTCGACGATGCGATCCCAACCTTCATCGACTACTACAAGAACAATCCAGTGCCGTGGGAGCGGGAGAACCACGCTTTGTACTGGAGGCACACCATGTACGTGTCTCTTCGGGTCGAACAAGATCGACAGGGTCACTGGCTTGCCTATCGCGACGATTATCCGATGCTTCAAGATACTCTCCCGGCGTATTTTGCTACGTGCGCCGATGCACAACGAGCCGCCGACGCGCACGAGCTCGACTTATTTCCGAACGCCAAGGTAATTGACGACGGCTACTCGTGGCTTCCCGATCCTGAGATCGAAGAACGCTCGACGCACCGTGTTGAGGAGCGTGCTAACTGGGAACGGAGTGCGTCCAGTTTGTTGTTTTGATTTGGCAGTCAAGGCGAGCACCGCTAGGTGGGCGACTACCTCGTCTTGAAGGGAGCGCGTGACCAACGTTCTCGAGGTCTGTTCTATCCCGATGAACGGACATCATCCGGCTGCTGTGGCATGTCAGTTTTGTGCCAAGAGGTGACATCCCACGTCGGCAAACATCGGATTATTCGATCACCTCATCAGCCGCCACGAGCAGGGTCTGCGGCACCGTGAGACCGAGTGCCTTTGCCGTCATGAGGTTGATGGTCAAATCGAATTTGGTGGGTTGCAGCACGGGCAGATCGGCGGGCTTGGCACCCTTGAGAATCTTGCCCACGTAAGCTCCTGCCTGGCGATAAACCTCTGTGAGATTGGTTCCATAGCTCATCAGGCCGCCGGCCGTTGCGAACTCGCGAAGGTCATAGCTCGTTGGCATGCCGTTCCGCGCGGCGAGCGCCGCCACCTGAGTGCTGCGGCTCGTAAGAAAGGGATCGCTCATCACGAAAATTCCACCAATCTGCTTTTCTTCGAGCCTCGCGAAGGCCGCGTTGATCTCCTCGTCGGTGCGGGCATCGACAACGTCAAGTTGCAGGCCAAATGTATCGGCGGCTTCCCGCAAAGTGCGTTCGCTGAGTGCAGCAACAGGATTGCTGCGGTTTACAATGACACGAATGGTCTGGGCTTTCGGCACAAGCTCGTGAAATAGTTCAAGCCGCTTCGCTTCGACACGATAGAACATGAGGTTTACTCCGGTAAGATTTCCGGACGGTCGATTGAGGCTCGTAACAAACCCGCTCTCGACCGGATCGGTCCCGGTGGTGAAGACAATTGGAATTGTATCGGTGGCGGCTTTGGCAGCATTTACCCCCACGTTGCTGGCGCCCGCAAAGATAACGGAAACGTTTCGGCGCACCAGATCGTCAGCCATGCTCGCCAACCGCTCATAGTGGCCTTCCGCCCAGCGAAACTCTATGGCGACATTGACACCCTCGGTGAACCCGTTTTCGGCGAGGCCCTTTCGGAAGCCCCCAACGGCGCTGGCATACGCGCCGCTCGGCGATACGCCACTGAGAAATCCAATAACCGGCTGTGCCAATTGCTGAGCACGCGCGGTTAATGGCCAAGCCGCCGCCCCACCGATGAGCGCGATGAACTTACGTCGCTGCATCTCTGACCCCGCACCCGAAGAGCCTAAAAAATCGTAAGCGATCTTTATCACAGGTCCAAGCCGTCGGATTTCTGCCTTGGGTCAAACTGAGACAAACCGGCGTGTACACGTCACGTCCGGGTTCACCCAAATACCCGACATCAATCTAGCAAGGTGCCGGGGGTATCTCATGATGGCGCGGGATGAAGCGGTGCCACCTTCGCTGCGTCACCATCAACCCGCAAAGGCATATCAAAGGCAGCGAGCTTGCTTCCGCTTTCGGGGTATAACCGAGCCGCCCGCGCTAGCTTACCCTTGGGGACTTGGTTGTTTCGGGCGGGCGCAAAAATGACGGCAGTTCTTGGTCGTGGTCCAGCCCGCTAAGTGGCTCAATCTCGGGCTCTGAAATAAGTGGTTCAATATCAGGCTGTGGAATGTTGTAGGACTTGCGTTCCAAACGAGCCCATTTCAGTGCCTGAGAATAGTTCCGACAGCAAAGAACCATTTCCCGGCCCCGAACCAAAACTACGACGTCGCAAATCTTGGACCCTTTATGGCGTCGGATGACAACCTGCGGGCGAGCGAACTCCATCATTTGCCGACGCCTGCGCTACGACCGTACAATCAGGTTGGGCGTTCGACGTCAGGCGGCAGAGGACCTACATCGGACGGCGGCGGCGTCAATGCGGAAAGTAAAAACCGCGATCTGCAACATCGGTCACAGTGTCTGTAAGGTTTGTGTCAGGGCTCGCCCGTACTCTAGCCCCCAATGACCGGGGAGCATCGGCTATGCAGACGCGATGTCCGAAATGCTCGACGATTGTGAAAGCAAATGGCACCGACTGGGCAATCATCAATGGTGCCTGTCCAGAATTGTCGGGGACTGAGTGGGAAAACAAACCGGAGTTTTGTCCTACGCTTTCGCACGTCGTTCAGCCTGAAATCGTATTGCCCGGCATTGCCAGCCGTGTCGCAGTTCAGGAAGAAATCGAGCGAGTTAGGGTCGTAAAAGTGCGGTCATTATCGCAAGTCGAGTAGATATCGGTGCTGTTCGTGGCTGAATTTGAGGGCCGCGCACGAATGGATATTCAGATCAACCTTTGGTCACTACCGGTGCCGCGACCGGGTATTTGCCAATCGGGCTCTTACCGACGGGATATTTGCCCAAGGGATATTTGCCTACCGGCGCGGCGACCGGCTGAGGCTGAGGCCGTGGGAGGTCGGCAGCGACCGCTGTGCCCACGAAGGCCAGAGAAGCGACACCGAGGATCACGAATTTCAACATCGAAAGCTCCCAATATGCGTCGGGTAGGTTGGAAATCACCTGAGGAGATAAAAATAACCTGACGCCCGCCACGACGGCAATGAATGGACCGGAGGGTTGGCAGTCCCGACAGCAGTTTTCTGTGGGATGTTGCGAAAATGGTACGAATTTTGGGTGACAGCAATCGCGCTAACGCCTGTCAGGAGGTACGAAAACCCTTTTTGAAGCGCCTTGCCCGACAAAGCGCAATGTGGATGAGCTAGGCGCGGCTTGAAGTGGTTCGGGCCTGGTCGAGATCGCTGAAGACTGGCTTAGGTTAGCCATCGAATCCGAGGCACATTGATCGCTAGTGGGATGGTTGCGTCTCGTCTTGAACTGGCCCGATTACGACGTCTTTGGGAAAGAGCTTGGAGCCAACATTACCACCAAGAATAACGACGTACGAGTTTCCCTTCGGTCCAATGATGTATCGGACATTGTCTGTTACGCGTTTGGCGGTCATTGTCATTGAACAGTAGACTAGACGTTCGTCTACATAGACCCCATCCATGTGTATATCCGCCTGCATGCCCTTGGCGATCAGAACATCTGTTTTCAATATCTTGTCTGCCGTTGACTTGATTGCTGCCACAACTGTCCTGTCTTGGCAGATTTTGACTGAGAAGACGTTGGGATCATCTTGCGAAGGAAGTAGGGCTTCGGATTGAGCCGGGGTGCAGCTGCAAAGCAGGGCAAAGATCAGCGACGCGCGTCGGCAGATTGCTCTGCTTGATGCGGTCGCCGTTGCAGCCGGCCGCAACATTGCGAGGGCTATGATGGCTAATAGGCGCATGCGCTGAGCTCCCGCATTCCTGCCACCGCGTTCTAGCATGGCCGGGAAGACCAGCATATCGGGCAGGAAAACCCGCTCCAACATCGGAGCGAGGCAAACACTGCTTACACGGTCTCGCAATACGATGCCGCCCCGAGATCCTGATGAAGACGACGACGAGGACGACGAAGAGGAAGAGGACCACGAGGACGAACCGCCGGTAGTGCGTGAGCCGGACGAAGACTAGAGCATGGTTCCCCCACGCAGAAAGCCGCTTCGATGGCTCTCGCCGTTGCGTTGCGTTTGCCTAAAGGTTTGCTGCGCCAAGGGGTGCTCGAACGCAGCCTGAGCGCGTTTTCATGAACGCGTCAATGTAATTCGCCCCTTACCCGCGCATTCCCTACATGGCGCAGGATAGATCCTATGGCCCGGTTCTGCCGGTTGCTTCACCTTGGAAGATCCCGTCCCGTCGGAGGCAGGGCATTTGATTTCTGCAACTGCTTCTTATGATTTATCACTTTTCATAAAAATCGCGCTCCAAAAAGAGCAATGGTACCCCTCTCGCAGTCGAACACCAACGCCTTTCCCGCCGACAGCTCACGTGCGTGCCCACGTCACGGATCACCGGAGCCTTTTCCCTGAGCGACTCCATCACCCGATCCGTCGCCGGGTGCTTCCGGTTCTTCACTTCGATCCAGTGCTTCGAAACGTGGGCAGTCTTTTCGTAATCCTGCCGTGAGGAAGCTCAAAAAGTCGAAACGTTAAATGGGGTCCGCGCTTGACGCGTATCAATTACGGCGAGGTCGAAGCCTGATAGTCGGTCAGCATGGCCAGACGCACGGTAACTCATCATTGGTTCGTTTCAGTTGAATTTCCAAGGCCGGAGCGACTCGCAACGGGATCTGTCAGACAGACCAAGACATTTGCGACGGAAGCCGAAGCCAAGCAATATGCGAAGGAGATGCTCTCCGAAAGACTCAAGACCCATTCGGCATGCGGCACGGAATAATAAGTCGGGACCGCTTGATCCCTATCAAGAATGCTCACGACAGATGAGCTTAGAAAGGGGCGCTCACACAGAAGTCGTAGGAGGCCCGATGTCGCGCTTCGTCGTCAGCTTCATGAAAGATGTGCTCGGCGATGACGGTCGGCGGACCGAGATCTGCCAGAAGATCCTGGAGATCGATGCTCCGAGTGAGGATGAGGCCAAGGAGGCGGGAATTATGCTATCGCTAACCCGCCATCTTTCTCATGCGGCCTTGGCGACCTTCTCCGGTCCAGCCTGCTCCATGGCGCGCATGTAGAGATCGAGCAGACTCTCGCGCTCTTCCTGATCTTGCTTTCGCAATTTAATGATCTCTTTGAGGATCTTCACGTCAAACCCTTCGCCTTTGGCTTCCGCAAACACTTCCTTCTTCTGTTCGTTCAGCTCCCGCAGTTCAATGTCAAGATTTTCGATCCGTTCGACGAACGCGCGAATCTTGCCGCCGGGAATGGTGACGTCGGTCATGGTGTTTCCCCTGATAAGTGGAAGTGCGAAAATGACCGCAAAGAAATAACCAATGTGTTAACCGAAACCAATTTTGCCGCGCAAAGCCGTTTATCGCAGGCGAGCAACCCTACGTCGGCGGCTTGCAAAACTGCCTCAATGCTATCGTTCGCAATGCCCGATTGGGCTTTGATTAACCCCCGGGCGAAACTGTCTCGTCGATCCGAGCAATGGCGCGAGTCAAATCGACGGGATTGGCGCCGTTGCGTAACGCGCCAAATTCCGCGTTTGCTGCCTCCTCTCGCCTGGGTTAGTCGGCGTTCGGCGCCGGTCTCTGGGGCATCGAACTCTTCGGCAAGAGCATTGATAACACGTCGTCCTTGTCCCGCCTGTCGGTTTTCAAGGAAGTTGACAACGGATGTCCGCCCTTCTCCCGGAGCACGGGCCACAGTCGAAAGCATGCGCTGGCCGGCATTGCCCAGAGCATCGGCGACTGTGAAGTTGCCCTGACCTTGGGCTTGAGCTTGCTGAAGTGCTCTTGCAATTTCATCTGGTGCCTCCCCACTCTTGACAATGGCCCGCGCGACTTGACGACGCGCCAAGCCTTCAGGATTGATCTGGGCAATGATGTTTGAAAGGAAGGGAGAGACAACGCCCTTTGCCGCCGCGAAACCAATCGGCAATGCGCCGCCGACGAGAGCGCCGGTTAACGCACTTTCTCCTGCCTTTGTTAGCCGGTCATTCAGACCGTTTTCCTTCTCGGTTTGAGCCGAGGCATGTCCCGAAAAGCCAACGATAGCGGTAAGCACCAGTGGCATCCTCGTAGTCATTTTGGCATCCTCAGCCCGATCTCGACGAGCGGCAGAATGGTCAAACAGACGGTTTAGCCGGGCCGGATCAGATCTGCCGGTCTTAGTACGTCAGTGCGAGCAACCTCTGCACTATACCGCCAAGGCAGACTAGCACGACAAGAAGCTTGAGCAGCTGTTTGAGTCGGCCGTCCGCCGGGGCAAAGCGGTCGATGACCCAAAAACAGATCGCGCCTACAACCACAATAATCAACACGCCGATCAGGACTGAAATTGCACCCATTTTGTCATCCTTCCTAGCTAGGTGTCACCATCCTCGATAGAATCCGGTTCGATCAAATACCCGATGGACATATCGTCGGACGGCTCGCGAGCGTCGGCGGCTTGACCAAGGAAAATGGCCTCCTCCTCGGCGGTTGCCGGTCTCACTGAAAGTTTCGATTGAGCCGTGTAAAGCGGAACGCCGCCGCATTTTAGTTCGGCCAGGTCGTCATGAAGCCAAGTCTCTTTGCAGAATTGCTGAGCGTCACGATGGCCCCCTGCCTCGAACGCTAGGATCGGCCGGCCGTCTACCTCAAGCGTGAACACCCGCGAGAAGACAGCCTTCATTTCCCCATAGCTTCAGCCCATCTGCAATTGTTTCAGCCTGATTTTTCTCAAGATTACCTGTAGCTGTTTGGCACGTAAACGGACGGCAGTTTCGGTCCGGTTCAACCGGATACCGATCGCTGTTGAGCTGAGTCCCGTGAGCGCCAACCTCCGCAGGTTATCATCGTCGGCCTGCGTCCATGGTCGAGAGGCGAAATGGGCGGGTTCTGTCATTGGTCCCTGCGCCCCGAGGGTTAAAGCAAACCATCGAGCTTTCGAAGTTGCACTGATCACTTCATTCTGGAAAGCAACATGTGAACGCGCGAAAGACGCCCGTCAGGGGCTTGCAACTCAGCACTTCCGCGGCTGTCGGCTGCAGAGTGGTGGGCATCCGCCTGAACGGTGGGAACGGGGTATTTGTGTGTGAGATAGATGATGCCGATCAAGATCATGATCCCGAACGCAACGGCTAGCGCCTCAGGAACGATAAACTTTAAAGTGACAGTTTTCTGGGTCATCGCGGATACTCGCTTCGACCTATCCCGCGCGACAATGCCACCTTCTGCTGAGTCGGGGAATTAGAAAGCTAAGCTTAGCGCAGCACCCGAATCATTTCTTCACCTTCAGCCCCAGTTCGACCAGGCGACGAAAAGCCTCTGAGCGGGTGGCGCCGTTCGCTGATGCCCAAGCCTCCACCCGATCAATCAATAGGGCGTTTGGGGTGGTTCTAACCCTGCGGATAGCAAGCGGAATAGAGCACGATCACCCTCTAATCTGGGCGGTCTCGCGCGAGGTCTCAAAGCCCGTCATCAGTGGCGTATCGCCTTCGTAAACTCGCCACTCCCATCGCGTTGGCTCCAAGGGGATTACCGTGACTTCAAGCAGGCGTGGGTGGGACTTCTTGGCCATCCAAGGAATATGCAATGCGGATAGTCAACATTCCAGCCCGCAGGTCTGCCACAATCAAACTTATCACTACCAGACGCCGATCGCCGGGCCTGCGGGACTCATCGACGCGGGTCCGGCATGGGCGGGCTGTCATGGGCCGGCCGATCGGCGCCAGCGCGCCTAATGCGGCTTTTTCAGTCCGGGCGGGACTTCCTTGCCTTCGTGCACCCAACCATCAAGCGTCTTGTCGCAAAGCAGATCAAACGCTCCACGCACCGCAGCCTCTCTCAAGACTGGATCGGCGGCGAGCCGTTCCTGGTATCGTTTGAACAGCTGCTCTTGGCTTTCTCCTGGGTGTTCCCGTTCCAATTGTTCGATCAGGCCGAATGTGGCCGCTCTTGCTTTCTCATCCATCGATGCTTCCCTTTCGCAACGATATTCACAGGCTTTGAGGCGTGGACCTGAGCCCACGCCCTGGTCGTTACCGCCTCAGCCTCCTGGCGTGAGCGGCAATCCGTTGGCGGTTGCGCTTCCTATGCGATCGGCGCCAGCGCATGGCATGCACCCCCCAAGCACGGCCGCGCCCTCGTCACTGGGGGCGATGTACGGGCGGCGACCGTGCAGGCCGCGTGATCGCTGGAATAAGGACGCTCCCGATTTGAAAATCGTTCCAGCCACATTTTCGTGGGCGAATTAATGACCGATGCCGGACTGGGGCGGCGGGACCTTGGAAGCCGGCCAGTGTGCGTCGGATTCGCCGATGAGTCGAATCGGCGCCAACGCAAAGCTAAATCGCGCCGGGGAAATCTCCGGAAACAAAAAAGGGCCGCCCGGCTAATCCAATCGGAGCAACCGCGGTCAAAAGTAGCGGTCTTGTTTTTTATTCGTTGGCGCATCTGTTTCATTTCCCCTTCGCCTTCAGCCCGGCTGCAGCAGACGCGGATTCCCGCATAGCCTTTAGCCGCTCGCTTGGGGTGGATGCCGGTGCTTGACTCGACTCGCTAACCGGCCCGTTCCTATTTTGTCGAAATGCAAGACCGATAAATCCAATCGCCACAAGGATGGCTCCGGCCATCATCATCCAATGGGGGTATTCCCAATCGAACAGAAAGTGCAGCATTTGGCCATTTGCTCCCTCTCGGGTTATTTCCCCTTCGCCTTCGGCTGATCAACGCGAGCCTCACGAAATTCGCTCGGTCCCTTGGTGAGTCGGCGCCGGCGCTGGGCGCGTTCTTCGGGCGGCGCAGAGGGATCGCTAATCTTTTCGATTGCTTCGGTGGCGAGCTCCCGAGCGCGCAACCTCCGACCGGGTCTTCTAACGGGCTTTTCTTCCGTCTTGACCCTAAGGCCGAGCTCGACCAGGCGCCGGATCGCCTCGGTACGTCCCGGGTGATCGTCCTGCTTTTCGGCCCAGGCATCGACCTTTGCAATGAACTCGTCGGATAGCCGCATGGTGCGGACAGGTTCCCGTCCGGTGGCTGGTCGTCCGCCCCTGGAGCCGTTGCCAAGCTTGCGGCCGAAGGAGTGCGGACGTCAGCCGAATTTTCATTGGAAGCAAGAAGCAAGGCGCGCGCAATGGGCCAGCGACCAGCGCGGCTAACATGGCCCTCGCGACGGTTTTTTTATTGCTGTTGCGCCACACCTTGGGCTAGTTCCCCGCTAAATTTCAAAAAATGTTTCGGCGGGCAGGAAATAGTTACTCAGCTCAGTTCTGGCTTGCGCGTTGTTAAGCACATGACTTTCCAAAGGCTGTTCAAAGACACTGCGTTCGGGCCGGAGGACATTGAACGTCTCGTGACGGCTTACGAACAGACTTTGCGGGCGCTGCGATTAAAGGATCGCAACGACCCGATCACGCAGCTTGTCGCCGAGAAGATAATTGCGATTGGCCGGATGGGAATTGAAGACCCGGCCGAGATATCCAAACTTGCCCTCAAACAGTTACGGCCCCCGTAGGGCCAATCGAATAATAGTCGGCTCCCGGCACCGGATGTGCGGGCTGGGACGGCGACGGTCCGCGTCGGAGCGCGACCGATCGCGACCGTCCTCATCCCGCCGCCATTCCGACCGCCCCTTTCAGTGCGGAAGGGGCCTAATTTGATCGAATGGTTTTGGAACAAGATACATAGGTATACTTTCGGACATTTCCCCGGAACGAATGCCTATCCTCTGCTTGACACATGCAGGCTAGACAATTGCCCGGAGAAGAGCGGTGTTTGGTAGGCAAACCAAGTTCCAATCTGAGAATCTCATGGCCGACGTTTATCTCGGCATCATGATCGCTGGCGTAAATACGCTGATTGTTTTGGGAGCGGCTCTCGCATTCGTGGTCATATGAAAGGCCGCTTCAATTGGCGGCCCCCTCACATCCCGACAGAGTGATCAAGCAATTCACAAAGCGCGCAGCGAAAATCCTTGGCTTCCCTCCCGGCTTCGTTGAGGTAGCCCCTTTTGGCGCCATCATTGGAACCATCAACATGCTCTCGGAGCTGGGCGACGGGTTACAATGATGGCGCTGTTGCCATGTACTCTCACTCAAATTTTCGGCGCTAAATCGGCTCGGTCAAAGACGGGCGTTTTTTCGACATCGTCAGGTTTGGCGGCCGACGGTGTGTCTTCGGCGGCGTGCCGTAAGGCTTCGGTAGTCGCGTCCAGACCATCAACCGTCTCGTTTGCTTGACTGCCTGAGTCGTGCGGTCGTGGAGCTATCTGTTCGCCTGTTTCGACTGTCCTTGGGTCAGGATTGCTCTGCGGCATGATCGACTCCTTGAATAGATCAATCCACTCGCTCGAATCCAGTTCCGCGGGCCAACCACCCGAAGAGGAACTCACCAGGTTTCCTTTTTCGTCTCGCATCTGCGCCAGTCCGGCAACCTAACTATCGCAGAGCAACGGATCGCGATGGGAAATGAAAGATGAGAGCCTTCTTAGCCTTCATTGCCGCACTTAGTGCTGGTCATTGTGGTCGTTGGAGCAATCTGTTTTAGGCTATCGACAAATTTGCTAACGACCGTCGGCTAGCCAATCTTCTTAAGTTGCTGGTAGTGCTCATATGCCTTGGTGCGATTCTACAGCGGGTGCTTCCGCTAACGTATTAAGCGGCAAAGCCGCTTGGCCTGGTCCCGCCGCTTTGAGGATCCGATACCGTTGCCTCGCGGTCGGCAACTTGTCACCCTGCAGGACGCCGGTACTTACATCACGAAGCTTCCGAAAGCTGAGCACGAGGCCGCACAATGGCAGGCAGCGATGGAAGCCTTGATCTTGGTCGCTGAGTCGGGCGGCCCGATGTTCCGAGAGTTTTTTCTCCCGCGTGTGATTTGCGACACATTACGCGATCGCAAATCGAGTTACCCTGCTTGGCGTTTCTCCCAAACTGGGACCCGTCGCCAATGGCGGGTTTTTTTTGAGGAGCGCCGTCCACGGCCCTACTAGCGCGCAAGATGGCGAATCATGTCAACCGTTCCAAAACACGAACCGGAGGTAAGGCGAGCAAAGGGCCGCGACTCGAAGTTCGATCGCAGCTGTCCGACGCCAACGTCGCGGCGACCGGAGGCCTAAGGGTGTCGCAGATGGGTGGTCAAAAAGCGACATCCCGGCGCGTCAATCGTATGTCGGCTCTACCCCCCCGAAAGCCGACATCGGGCGTCAGGTTATGTTGGCGGAGGAAGCGAAGCCCCTGACGTATCGCAATGCCATGCTCCAAAAGAAAGCCGCGGATCTGATTGATCACAGCGGTTCGTTGGCCGATCAGGCGAGATCGCACCCGGTGCAGTGCTTGTAGATCAAGCTGATCGTCGGTCTTCACTGGAACGCAGCGTGTCGACGGTCTCTGGGCGTTTTCCGATGCTTCAGATCAAGGTCTACGATGCCGAGAGAAAGCGGAGCGAGAAGATTGAGCTAGCGGCGGCCTAAGCCCGTGCTCAGGGTGCTCTGAGATTTTTAGGCCCGCTTCGCGGACGGTGGCAAAGCCGATCATCAGCATCATCCACGTTACCATGGAGAAACTATGCAGCGCGAGATTTGCCTTTTCCCGATCGGGCGACCCTCGCCTTTTTTTCAAGCTTGGTCGTGGCCGATGCCGATTCCAGGTGCGCCGTAGCTGCGATTTCGCGTGAGTCTTCAAGTGACGTGGTCAGAATTTCCCGCTGAGCGCTCAACCAATAGACGTCCGCCTTGCCCTCGGGTTGACCATCGGCGATCCAGAGGTGGTAGGCACGTTCGCGAATTGCCTCTTCCAAGTTTGGCATGGACTAATCCTTTCGATCACAATTCCTTTCGATCACGATTCGGAGTCATGCCTCACTACTGTTAACGAATTCTTAACAGCTTGCGCGAGGGCCTTCCACAATCGCATAGGCCACCGCGGACAGTTTGGTCATGACGCCCCGTTTATACGCTGAGACAATATTCGAAGCATGCCGGTTAACGGGACGCGAAGCCATTCTGGCCGGTGGGCCAATTCGTAGTCGATCTCGTAGAGTACTTTTTCAAGCAGAAAGAAATTCAGCATCTGCCCGGCGGCGTCCGGATCGGCTGGCCATAGACCTGCATCTGTCATGTTCTCGCGATAGGCGGCAAGAAAAGCCGCGGTCGAGCGATCGCGCCATTCCGCGAGCGCCGCGCCAAGCCTGCCCTGCTCATCAGGCGCGATCTTCAACGCGCGTTCCAGTGCCGCCGTTGCCGAATAGTCGATCGAACGAATCAGGCCCGCCACATCGCGCGCCGCGGGCCCCTTGTGCCGCCGCTCGCATAGCGGACGGCGGGGCTCGCCCTCGAAATCGATGATGAAGATATCGTCCTTGACCACCAGGATTTGTCCGAGATGGAAGTCGCCATGGTGACGGATATTCAGACTATTCAGCTCGGGCGGAAGCAGCGCATTGAGACGGTCATGCAAGGCGGCTCGTTGTGCCAGGGCTTGATGGATCAGCACTTCCTTTGTCGTACCGCGCCGCTGTTCTAAAGCTTCAAAGACGCGCTCGGCACGGATCATCACGCCATCGATCCAATGCCGTACGTCCTCAGGCCGGGTCGGCACCGGTGCAAAATCGGCGAATTTGTTGCTGCCGGCTAGCGCGAGATGCATCTCTGCAACGCGTCGTCCGATCTGCGACATGTAATAGGGGTAGGGAAGTTGCTCCTCGCTTCGGCTGGGATGTTCGCTCGCCACTACCAGGCGCTGCTCCTCTACAAAGCGATCGAGATAGGCTGAGGTCACGGTCCAGGCATCGCCCTGGTTTTCGACGAAGCCATGAACGATGGCGATCGCACTTTTCTTGTTGCCTTCGGCCAGTTCGACGCTGCCCAGGAGTGCTGGTGTGTTGGCAAAGCCCGCGACCTCGGTCAGAAACCGGCCGACTTCGATCTCGGGATTAATGCCAGGTTCAAGCTTGCGATACAGCTTCACCACGTAGTCGCTATCTACCAGCGCGGTACTGTTGGATTGTTCGGTTTCGACGGCACGGATATGCGCAGGGCTTTTGATCGGCCGGTCCAAGAACTTGCTGGTCGGTCGAAATTCAAGGCGCAGTCCGTTTTCTTCGACAGTCAAGGCCTCGCTCAGATTGCTCAGCAGAAGGGTGATGAAAATGGGGTTGGTCGCAACGTCCAACAGCGTTCCTTCCCGCGGACCCTGACGAACCGCCGCCAACGCGCGGGGGTTGTAGCGTTGGGGATCAAAGCGCTCCCATTCGATCCGAAGCGGCAATACGTAGCGCGCTGTCGCGCCGCACTGCGTCGTCTCGAAAAAGGCCAACCAAGGTCGGTTATCGCCGACATTGCAGAAGGGAATCGCAGAGATTAGGGTTGGATGTATCGCCTGCGCCGACCGCTCCGGGTACCAGCGGGTTAGCGCCAGGTGCACGGGCAGTACGTCGTGTTCGAATACGTTAGTGTCAATGGATTGCATTACGTTCATGACTCTCACGCCAGACAGCGAAAGAGCAAAGCGGGATCGCGCACCGGGTCGATCCGCAAACGAATGCCGCCCCATTCAAGCGGATAGCGTTCGCCGGTGATCAGATTTTCAACGGCGGCAACGTGACGGCGCTCGCCAGCGACGCCGACCTGGACAGCGTCGAGCGGAACCCAGAACTCGTGCGGCTCGGGCGACAGTGCGATAGCCATCACAGTGGTGTTAGTTTGATCGATCGACTCCTTGACGAAGCTGATGACGTTGCCGTCCTCGACCGGAATGAAGCGCAGATTGCTTGTCTGTTGCAGCGCCGCGTTTTCCCGGCGCGCGCGATTGAGATCGCGGATGTAGGGCTTGATGTTGCCGGGCTGGTTCCAATCCCGCACCTTGATCTCGTACTTCTCCGAATCGAGATATTCTTCCTTGCCCGGTATCGGATCGTGTTCGAGCAATTCGAACCCGTTGTAGATGCCATATGTACTGGATAGCGTGGCAGCAAGCGCGACTCGGGATTTGAACATCCAGGTCTCGCCGCTCTGCAGATGCCAAGGCAGGATGTCAGGTGTATTGACGAAGAAATTCGGGCGATAGAAATCGCGCTCCGGATAGGCCGTCAGTTCGTTTAAATATTGCTCCAGCTCCCACTTCTGGGTCCGCCAAGTAAAGTAGGTGTAGGATTGCGTGAAGCCGAGTTTGGCCAGACCCTTCATCAGTTTCGGCCGTGTGAATGCCTCGGCGAGGAAGATCGCGTCGGGATGGCGAAGCTGAACTTCATGGATCAACCACTCCCAGAACCGGAACGGCTTGGTGTGCGGATTGTCGACCCGAAAGATGCTGACGCCCTGGTCGATCCAGAACAGCACAACATCGCGCAATGCGTTCCACAGTGCGCCGGCGTCTTCGGACGCGAAATCGGGATTGACGATGTCCTCGTATTTCTTGGGCGGATTTTCTGCATAGCGCATCGATCCGTCCGGCCTCTGCCTGAACCATTGCGGATGCTGCTTGAGCCAGGGATGATCCGGTGAACACTGCACGGCGAAGTCGAGCGCGACTTCCATATCGAGCCGCCTGCAGGCCGCGACGAAGCTGCGGAAATCCTCCAACGTGCCCAATTCCGGATGCACCGCATCGTGGCCGCCTTCGGCACTACCGATGGCGTATGGACTTCCGGGATCGCCCTCCGCCGATATCATCGCGTTGTTGCGGCCCTTGCGGTTAGCGCGACCGATGGGGTGTATGGGCGTGAGATACACCACGTCGAAACCCATCGCCGCGATATCGGGCAGGCGCGCGATGCAATCCATGAACGTTCCATGCTGGTGCGGTGTCTTGCCCTGGCTGCGCGGCACCATCTCGTACCAGGCGCCCGCTCGAGCCCGCGGCCGATCAACCATCAATGGAAACAGCGGCGACCTGGTCAGGTCGGATCGCAACTGGCTCTCGGCCATGGCCTCTTTCAGTTCGGCGGTCAGCAGCGGTGCAGCCTCGCCGGTTTGAAGAAAATCCTCGCATTGTCGCAGGATAACGGTGGCCGCGGCATGGCCGCCAGCTTTGGCCTTGGTGAGCAGGCCGGCTCCCTCGATCGCATCGAGGGTAAGATCGACGCCGGCTTGTTGCTTGAGCTCAAATCCGTGCCGCCATGTCGCGAATTCATCGGTCCAGGCCTCGATCGTAAACACATAGCGTCCACACGCCTCCGGGACGAACGACCCGCGCCAGCGGTCGTTGCTATAATGGGTCATCGGCTCGCGATGCCATTCCCGCTCCTGCTCAAGGCGCCAGACCAGCGCCACGGCGACCACATCATGTCCGTCGCGATAAATATCCGCCCAAACATCAATCCGTTCGCCTACGATGCGCTTCACAGGAAAGCGTCCACTGTCGACCAACGGATAAACATCTTCAATATGGAAAGCACCACTAGCGGCGGCGCTCTCGATTGTCTGGGTTGTTTTGTTCACGACGATGCCACTGACATGGAAACGACGACCGTTTCATGCGGATAGAAATTCCGGACATACATATATATTATACAAAGCCGTTCGCCGGTATTGGTTCCCGGGACCCGGGTGCGACGCCCGACAGTTAACAATTCCCTCTAAATATCAGGAAAATGGGTACAAGCCGGCGTTCGATGAGCTGCCACTAGAAGCGGACTATTGGGCCGTTCAAGAAAAGGCAAAGAGCAGCGAAGCCCAGAGGCCAAAAGAGATCGCGGCTAGAGCAACAGTATCTTGATTTTCGTTAAGTCGAAACTCTGCGTCGGTAATGCGAACGTGGTCTGCATGAAGTGACCATTCCTTCACGCGTTCGCTTTCACAGAAACTGACCTTGGCCAAGTCTGCGGCCTCCAATTTGTCTGCAGCATCTATTTCCATCGAACGCTGGCAGATTTCAGCTTCGTGTCCGTTTTCGCCAAGCACGACTTTCATGAACTGAACTACATATCGTGACATTGAAGTCTCCTTAGGCGATTTTCGAAGGAGCCGGACCGCGCCAGGCCATTCGGGGCCTGACATCGGGACCGCCCCCGCTAAAGACTGCTCGAAAAATGCCTTGTGCGAGCTAAATCGTTGGATCGTGCAACAATTTAATCTTGAGCAGAGTCGGCTCAAATCGACGGCGATAACGCTCTATTCAAGCTGCTTTCGTTAGGTGCTCAATGACTCCTCTCCGGCGCATATTCGCCGGATGCAGCCGGAGGACAGAAGAAGTTTAATCTCATGGTCATTAGCCGCCGTCGCCGCAATAGTGACGGCGTTTGCACTGGTCACGCACGGTTTGTCACGACAGGGTCTTGTCGCATGTTTAAACGAAATAGCTAGGAACGCGTTCGCCAACATGCCCAAAAACAAACCTGCAATCTCCAATGATAACGCAGCCGATCGAGCGCCCCTCGATATTGTCCACCCAAGTTCGGCCAACACTACCATACGTTGGAGTGAACAGGACGCCGCTGCAAAAACAAAAACCAACAATGGCGGAAGCGGTGCGGGCCGCTAAGGCGGAAATTACGCGGCGCGAATCCTTGCGAAAACAGCGGCAAGCTCTGAAGGAAAAAGCAGAACGGGAATTATCGGCACGGTAAGCGCACGAAAGAGGCGATCCAGGCGGTGAGGTACATCAGCTTGCTGTCGCGCTTGGCGCGTAAATCCTGAGAAAGGACGGCCGAGATCGCCTATCGAGGTCCAACGGACTTTCAAAAAGTAGACTAAATGCAAGTTTTCGATTGGCGTTGATTTCCCGATGTTTTATAACTTGCAAATCGTTGGATTTCAAAATGAGGTTTGAGATGGCAAAGATCGGATATGCGCGGGTCAGCAGCAACACCCAGGACTATCAGGGTCAAGTCGAGGCCCTGAAGGCGGCTGACTGCGAGCAAATCTACAGCGAGAAGGTGTCGGGCAAGACCACGGACGGCCGGAAAGAGTTCAAGCGGCTGATGAAGGATCTCCTGCCTGGCGATATCGTCGTGGTGACGAAGCTGGATCGCCTGGCG
>Ga0210393_10000359_pt1 | contig 41422 bp, 34 predicted proteins | sample IncBWC27OmetaG_FD_160068 | JGI IMG/M metagenome (GOLD analysis project Ga0210393, IMG submission 160068) | Forest soil microbial communities from Barre Woods Harvard Forest LTER site, Petersham, Massachusetts, United States - Inc-BW-C-27-O ...
CGTCGCGGGTTGCGGCGTAGCCTTGGCCGCTTCCATTGTCGGGGTTTCGATTCCGGGTATTTCGCCTGCCTGCTGCGTTTCTGTTTCAGGCGCCGCCGGAGGTTGCTCGCCTTTTGTGTCCTCCGGCCTGGGTGGATTTAAATCTGCCGCGATGAGCGCTTCCAGAATCTGCTTGGCGTCCTCGCGACGGTTGAGCGCGAGGTAACATTGCGCCAGATGCATCTGGAAGCGGGACTGCTTAGGATCATTCTTCGCTAACTCTTCCAGGAGCGGCAGCGCATCGTCGGAGCGGCCACAGTCCAGATAGTCGCGCGCGAGGTTGTAATTCGCTTCGCGAACTGCGCTGGCTACGGCTTTGGTCTGATCCTCGCTGGGCGGCTGGATGTAACCGAGCGCAACGAATTGTTGCAGGACGGCTTGAGCCGCAGCGGGATCCATGCGCAGATCGCTGGGATGCATTCCGCATTCGCCAAGCTCCTGCTCCCAACTCGGAATGCGAGCGACTTGCGGCGGCTCTTCGAAAGCTTGCACCAGCACCCGGCCATCCATGTCCGCGCCCACTGGCAATCCAAAGAGCGTCAGAATAGTTGGCGTCACGTCCAGCAAAGTCGCTCCGTAGATGCGCTCGTCCTGCTGAATGTGCGGCCCTTTCATGCAGACAATGCCGAACGGCCGATGCTGAACCGCCGGGCCGGCGGGCTCAGCGGGGATGCCTCGCGGCCGCAGATGATCGGAATGAAAGCCGTGATCGGACACCAGCAGGACGGTCGCGTCCGGACCCGCAAGTTCCAAGAGCGTTTCCAGCATCATGTCGTGGAAGCGATACGCTCCATTCACCACGTCTTTGTAAATCTCGAACCGATCTTCCGGAATGCCTTCCATGCGCGGCGGATGGTAGTGCATAAACCCATGGCAAAAGTGATCGATGCCGTTGTAATAAACCGCCAGGAAATCCCAAGGCTCATTCTGCAGAATCCAGGTAGCGGCATTGTGGATGGAACAGTTCTCGGACAGGATCTTGGCGAATGACATCAGACCCTTGTCTTTCTCTTGATCGATTTCGGCTGCCCGAGGAATCCAGGGCAGAATGGCTGCCTCGGTAACGTCACCGGGATGCATTCGCAACTCAGCAAAAGTATCGCGCAGACTCTCGGGATGGACCGCACCCGGTGGCAGTGGCCAAGGTTGATCCTGCGGTGCGGTAGCGTACGGATAAAGATCAGAAACGGAGACGCCGTTAATCGGCTCCGCTGGATGCCCAGCAAACCAGCCGAGGACGTGGGTTTTGTAGCCGCGCTGGGTGAGAATATTCCAAATTGCTTTGACTTTGCGCGAGGTGCTGGAGACCGGTCGAATCCCCCCGTTTTGCGCGTCCGGCTCCATGAATCCATGAATGCCGTGTTTGTTGGCGCGCTTCCCGGTAGCGATGGAATTCCATAGCATGGGAGAAAGAATCGGCCGCAAAGTCGCCAGATTTCCCATGACGCCGTGATTGATGAAATCATCCAGCGTGGGCATCAATCCCTGATCGAGCAGGGGATTGATCACCTTCCAATCGGCCGCATCCCAGCCGATCAGCAGAACTTTCTTGGCAAGGGGTTCAGGCATAAAACCACACGCTCGGGGGAGGCTCCCGCAAGGCGGAACAGTCTACCACGTTCCTAACAGAAAGTTACCCGATATCGAAATGGAATGGCTCAAACGCCCGGCACATCTTCACATTCAAGTTCGGATAAACTCACAGTGATTGCAATGAAGCGAACCCTCCGGCTGGGCATCCCGATCATGCTTTTCGCGTTCTTTGCGGCTTTTGTGCGCGCGCAGAATGTGGCAATGCCGGGGGAAAAGGCCACGATCACAGGAACGGTCCTCGATGCTGTGAGTCAACGGCCGCTTAAAGGTGCGGATGTGAGACTGAGAAGTCTGTCGACCGACCCGGGCACGGCTTCAGTTTCACGATCAGGCCCGACGAGCACCGATGCCGACGGTCGCTTCGTCTTTAATGGCGTCACTCCCGGCCGCTACGTTGTTATGGTTTCTCGCGACGGATACGTGAACAATCGTGGTGACAACTTCAGGCTGCGCGGCGAATTGCTGTCCGTCGCTCCCGGCCAGCATGTGAACGACATTGTTGTCAGATTGCTGCCCGACGGCGCAATCGCAGGCCACGTCACCAACGAAGCGGGGAAAGCGCTTCGTGACGTCTCCGTTCTGGCCATGAAATCCTCCTACCCGCATGGGAGGCGAGAGCTGCAGGATGTAGCCCACGCTGTAAGCAACGATGCGGGCGAATATCGGATCGAGAGTCTGGCTCCCGGAAAATACTACATTCGGACCAAGCTGCCCGCGTCGCTGAAGGCCAAGCCGGGAAGCGAAAAGGCGTATGTGCCCATTTATTATCCAGCTGCAGGCGACCAAGCCCGCTCCGTTGCGCTTGTGCTTCGCGCCGGCGAAGAGTTGGTCGGAATTGACATGACCCTCATACCCGTGCACACCGTCCACATTCGAGGCACAGTGATTAATGGTCGCACTCTTTTGCCGAGCAAGGAAGCCGAGGTCACACTGCTCAGCGATCAAGGGGAAACAACTTTTCTACCGGGAAAGAGTTTCTCTGTTGGGGGCCAGGCGAACTTTGACTTACCGAACGTGCCTCCTGGTTCTTACATTTTGGTGGCGCAACAATCAGGCTCAGTGCGGGAGCCCAAAACCATGTGGGGACGGACGTCGATCGAAGTCAAAGATAGCAATCTTGATCACGTCGAAGTGGCGGTGGGTCCGGGAGTAGATGTTGGCGGCCGGATTCGAGTGGAAGAAGAAAGTACCGCGGGCTCGATTAAACAAGTTCACTACGAGAGTATGCAGGGCATTTTAGAGCTCCAGGAGCCCTCATCGCTTGCTGCACTGACTCCCGATATTGATACGACCACGGTAAGCGCCGATGGAACTTTCATGTTTCACGAGGTTCCCGAAGGCAGTTACCGAATTCGCTTTGTTCCTGTCCCTGATGGTTTCTATCTGAAGTCGCTCGGTGCGGATGCACTCGAAACCGGCATCATCGTCGGTCGAAGCCATTCTCCAGACGCCGTCGAGCTAGTTTTGACCCCTGGCGCCGGACGGGTTGAAGGCAGCGTGGAGAGCGATGATCAATCGTTTCCCGGTGCTTCGGTCGTGCTGGTGCCGGACGGTAAGGATCGTGGCCAGCCCAGCGACTACCAGCGGGCGGTCACGGACCAGTTGGGTAGGTTTGCAATGCGAAATGTAGTTCCGGGAGACTATACGATTTTCGCCTGGGAACAGATCGACCGAGGCGCCTATTTCGATCCCGAATTTCTGGCGCGATACGAAGACCGCGGCAAAGCTGTCCACGTCGAAGAAGGTGGACAGGTAAGCGTGAAACTGGATCTGATTCCAGCCGCTGAGACGGTTCCTTAAAAGATGCTACCAGCTGTAGCATAGGCGAGTTGTCCGCGCAATCAGTTATGATGTCGAAGCTGAAATGTTTATCGAGGAGCGGCAGGAGAAGCAGCGCCCATAGATGCGATACGGATTTGTCATCGATCAGGACCGTTGCATCGGGTGTCACGCTTGTACGGTCGCGTGTAAAGAAGAACACCAAGTCCCGGTTGGTGTTTTCCGCACCTGGGTCAAGCACATCGAAAAGGGCGAGTTTCCTAACACTTCGCGCCACTTCGGCGTAATGCGGTGCAACCACTGCGATGACTCTCCGTGCACGGTAATCTGTCCCACGAGCGCCCTCTATAAACGCGCCGATGGAATCGTTGATTTCGACAACCGGCGCTGCATCGGTTGCAAGGCCTGCATGCAGGCTTGTCCATACGATGCCCTCTATATCGATCCCAACAACAACACCGCTGCTAAATGCAATTTCTGCGCGCATCGGGTGGAGAAGAACCTCGAACCGGCCTGCGTTATTGTATGTCCCACTCAAGCGATTCTTGCTGGGGATCTGGACAATCCGGGCAGCAAAGTTAGCCGCACCGTCGCGACCAAGAAAGTTTCAGTGCGCAAGCCGCAAAAAGGCACGAAGCCCAAACTTTTCTACGTCGGCATTGAAGGTGATCTGCTTGAGCCGACCCGGATTTCGCCAGCGGATACGTATTTCGCTTCGGACTGGCGGGACGGAAACAGCGAAGCCGCTAGCGACGTAAACAATCTTGCCGGTGCGCTGGCGCGCGAAGTCTATGACGTGCCCCACCCCGCACCTTGGGGTTGGAAAATCGCCGCGTACCTCTGGACGAAGGCAATTGCGGCGGGAATGTTGCTGGTCGCGGCAATTCTCCTCAGCTTCGCCGGCGCGTCCGCCGGACCGCTGTTTAATATCGTTTGTCCAGCTATCGCTCTCGCTGGGCTTGGAATTACATCAGGGCTGCTCATTTTCGACCTGAAGCGCCCGGATCGCTTTTTCTACCTCATAACTAAGCCCAATTTCCGCTCATGGCTGGTGATCGGTACGTACTTCTTGGTCGGTTACGGTGCACTCGCAACCGCGTGGTTGCTTTGCGGATTTTTCGCAGGCTCGGTACCAAGTATTTTGCGATGGTTGGCCGCCGCCTTTGCAATTGCCAGCGCGTGTTATTCGGCATTTCTTTTTGCCCAGGCGAAAGGCCGCGACTTGTGGCAAAGCCCGCTTTTCTTGTGGCATTTGTTGGTGCAAGCTCTGGTTGCAGGCTCGGCCATGATATTGATCGCGGGCATTCTGATGGATGCAGCTCCAGGTATTCTCAGCCCCACAGTTCTGATCCTCCTTATCTCTTTGATCGTCAGTCTGGCGATGAACATTGGAGAGATTGCATTGCCACATGTCAGCGAGGATGTGGGGATCGCAACGCGAGCGCTGGTCAGCGGATGCCTCAGCCGACGATTTTGGGGACTGGTAATCGGGGCCGGGCTGATCGCTCCTATTATTCTTGCTTCGCTTGTGTCGGCGTCGACGCTTCCGAGCGCTTCTGCATTTGCAATCGTTGCCGCAGTTCTTGCACTTGCCGGCCTGTGGTGGTTCGAAGAACTTTGGGTAAAAGCAGGGCAATCCGCTCCGTTGAGTTAGCGAAATCATTTATGAAAGACCCGCTTCCCCTCAATCCGCAAGCGTTGGACCTGGACGAGCCCTCTGGAGGACTCGCGAGCTATCCGCCGTCCGATCGTTGGGCTGATTGGACCGAGTACGATCCCACGCAGTGGCCCAGAAAAGTTGAGAAGCATTACTCACTGATCCCAACGATTTGTTTCAATTGCGAAGCTGCCTGCGGTTTGTTGGCCTACGTCGACAAAGACAAAATTCGAGTGCAGAAATTCGAAGGGAATCCGGCTCATCCCGGCAGTCGCGGCCGGAACTGTGCCAAGGGCCCAGCGACGCTCAATCAGATTAATGATCCCGAACGCGTTCTGTATCCCATGAAGCGCACCGGCAAGCGCGGCGAAGGGAAGTGGGAGCGCGTCAGCTGGGACGAAGTTCTGGACGACCTGGCCTCGCGCATCCGACTTGCTTTGCAGGAGGGACGTAAGAACGAGATCATGTACCACGTCGGGCGACCTGGGCATGAACTTATCTATAACCAGCGCGTGCTGCACGCCTGGGGCATCGACGGCCACAACAGCCACACCAATGTTTGCTCCGCTGGCGCCCGCACTGGATATGCGTTTTGGCATGGCTTCGACCGGCCGTCGCCCGATCACTCGAAGGCTCGATTCATTCTGCTCTTGAGTTCGCACCTCGAAGCTGGACACTATTTCAATCCGCACGCGCAACGGATCATTGACGGAAAGATGGACGGCGCAAAAGTGTGCGTGATCGATACGCGCCTCTCGAACACGGCGTCGAAGGCCGACTACTGGCTTTCAACCTGGCCCGGAAGTGAGTCAGCGGTGCTTTTGGCGATGGCGAACGTCCTGCTTCAGGAGAATTTGTTTGATCGCGAATTCGTTCGCCGCTGGGTGAACTGGGAAGAGTATCTGCGTGAAGAACATCCCGCAAAGCCGCAAACGTTCGAAACGTTTTTAGAAGTCCTCAAGCAAATCTACGCGCAGTACACTCCGGAATTTGCCGCGCAGGAGTCTGGTGCAGACCCTCGCATGATTGTCGAAGTCGCGCGAGAAGTAGGCCGTGCCGGCTCAGCTTTGAGCACCCACGTGTGGCGAAACGCTGCTGCGGGTAATCTCGGCGGGTGGCAGGTGGCGCGAGCGTTGGAATTTTTGGCCGTGCTGGTGGGAGCAGTCGGAACGCCGGGTGGAACTTCTCCCAGTGCATGGAACAAATACATTCCTACGCCGCCCATGATGCCTCCGCCGCCCAACGCGTGGAATGAGTTGATGTGGGCGCGCGAGTTTCCCTTGGCATTTTTTGAGATGAGTTTCCTACTGCCGCATTTTTTGAAAGAAGGCCGGGGCAAGCTCGCGCTTTATTTTTCCCGCGTCTATAACCCGGTGTGGACCAATCCCGATGGGCTGAGTTGGATTGAAGCGCTGACTGACGAGAGTAAAGTCGAGCGTCACGCTTGCCTTACCCCGACATGGAGCGAGACTGCCTGGTTTGCTGATTATGTTTTGCCCATGGGCCATGCTTCCGAGCGTCACGACCTCATGAGTCAGGAGACGCACGCCGCGCGCTGGATCGGTTACCGTCAGCCCGTGCTGCGCCTGGCCTTGGAGCGGCAAGGCAAGAAATTCAATTTCACTTATGAGGCGCACCGCGAAGCCGGTCTGGGCGAGGTTTGGGAAGAAGACGAATTCTGGATTGAATTGTCATGGCGCGTCGATCCAGATGCATCGATGGGTATCCGCCGCTACTTTGAGTCTCCCTACCGGCCGGGAGAGAAGATCAGAATCGACGAATACTACCGATGGATCTTCGAGAACAGCGTTCCTGGTCTGCCGCAGGCTGCCGCCAGCGAAGGGCTCACGCCGCTCGATTACATGCGGAAATACGGCGCTTTCCTGATCGAAAACAACGTCTATGAGTTGCACCGGAAGGTGCTCAAGCCAGAAGAAGTGCAGGGAAGTTCGATCGATCCGGTCACACACGTAGTCAAGAAAAATGGAGCGCCAATTGGAGTTGAGATCGATGGCGACGCCGTCGCCGGGTTCCCCACACCGTCGCGCAAGCTCGAATTTTATTCGAAGACGCTAAAGGATTGGAATTGGCCTGAGCATTCGATCCCCGGCTACATCAAGAGCCATGTCCATCGTGACAACATCGACGCCACCAAAGGCGAAATGCTTCTACTCCCTACGTTCCGTCTGCCAACTCTCATCCATACCCGGTCGGGCAATGCAAAGTGGCTCTACGAAATCTCGCACAAGAATCCGGTCTGGATGCATCATGAAGACGCCGAGCGTTTAGGAGTTGTCACCAGCGACTTGGTGCGCGTTCAAACCGCGATCGGCTATTTTGTCGACCGGGTCTGGGCAACTGAAGGGATGCGGCCCGGCGTAATCGCGTGCTCTCATCATCTGGGGCGCTGGCGGCTGAAAGAAGATTTTGGCGGAGAACGTTGGTCCACTGCGCTGGTCGATCTGAAGCAAGTTGAGCCCGGAAAGTGGATGATGCGCACGATCCATGGCATTCAGCCTTTCGAGAGCGACGACCCCGATTCGTCGCGTATCCACTGGGAAGACGCGGGCGTTCATCAGAATCTGACCTTCCCGGTCCAGCCCGACCCGATCAGCGGGCAGCACTGCTGGCACCAAAAAGTTACGGTCACCAAAGCGCGCGCGGAGGATCGTTACGGCGACGTTTTCGTGGACACGAATCAGGCCCACGAAGAATACCTCCGTTGGCTGAAAATGACTCGCGCCACGCCTGGCCCAGGCAAGCTGCGCCGCCCCCTGTGGATGATTCGGGTATATCGGCCCGCCCCTGAAGCCTTTTACTTTCCGGAGAAATAGCGGTTTGGCCGACGGTCTGCTTAGATATCCACAACGCCAAGCGCAGTTGGCTGTCACCGGGCGTCTTCAGGATAATCGGTTTGAGAGGACGACCGGACGTTTTCCACAGGGTTTGTTCGGAAAATGGAACAGAAATCATTTTGTTGTTGCATGGGCTGGCTTGTGGTGTAAGAAGTGGTTCTGCATAATGCGGGGCCCTGCATTACGGCTCTCCCCCATCCAGTGCGTAAGGGGCCCCGCAAGTAGTTTGGTTCCGACCTGTCGGTCTGCTTTGCCAATTGTGAGCAAGGGGTTCGCGGTATAATTTGCGGAATAGGAGGGACGCCTATGCGAATTCTTGGTCTCCTGATCATTCTCCTCTGCGGGCCAGGTTTGGTATGTAGGGCCGGTGCCGCGCAACCTCGGAGTTCGTCCTCCCAATCGGCGGTAAGCTCCTTCAACTCAGAATTGATCAGTCCTTCAGCGATCGCCCGACAGGATTTGTCGCAGGTGCCAGCGGATCGGCACTATTCGCAGTCCGACGCGGCGCGGGATGGAGATGTGACTTGTTTCACGATGCACACCTTCCTGGTGAAACGCGAGAGCTCGGATTCCGATGTAACCGAGCCAGCGGGGGAGGCGACCTGCCTGTCCGGTCCTCGATATAGCGTTCGGAAGGTGGAGGAGTGGGGCAAGGCTCCGTCGCGTTGAGTTCGGAGGCGATTCGGCGAGTCTCGGCGGTTGTGGGGACGGTCTTTTTTCTTGTGATCGCTCCCGGTGTGGTGGCCGGAGTCGTGCCATGGTGGATCTCTGGCTGGCAGATTCGTCCTCCGCATCTACATTTTTCCCCTTTTCGATGGATTGGCGTGCTGCTGATCGTGGCCGGTGTCCCGGTGCTCCTGGATTCTTTTGCCCGCTTCGCCCTCAAGGGATTGGGAACGCCGGCTCCGGTTTTCCCTACACAGCATTTGGTGATTAGCGGGCTCTATCGCTATGTGCGGAACCCTATGTACCTGGCGCTCGTCGCGGTAATCCTAGGGCAGGGATTGCTGTTTGGCGATGTGCGGGTCTTCGAGTATGGACTTCTTGTCTGCCTTGGTTTCCACGTGTTCGTCCTGTTCTACGAGGAGCCAACGTTGCGGCACAGCTTTGGATCTGAGTATGAAACCTTTTGCGTTAATGTTCCGCGTTGGATTCCACGCCTGAGCCCCTGGCAGGGCAACTCGCGTTATCCCATCAAATAAATTATTCTGCGTAACCTTTCCGGTCTGCGGCAGTTTTTATACTTAGAGGCGCGATGGTCGTTCGAGCACCGGTATCGAGGCGGTCCCCGGAGCAGGCGGAGGAGCGTCTGCTCGTCGAGGCTGCCCAGAAAGATCCCAGCCGGTTTGCCGAACTCTACGAAGTCAACTTCGATCGAGTGTACGCGTTCATCGCGCGGCGGTTAGGCGACCGCGATGCGGCTGAGGATCTTACCTCGGAAGTATTTCACAAAGCATTGGCGAATCTTCGGCGCTTTGAATGGCGGGGTGTGCCTTTTGCAGCTTGGTTGCTCAGGATTGCGGCCAATGCGATTGCGGATCGGGGGCAGCGCACGGCGAGAGAGTTGGCAATGGACGATCCTCCGGAAGTGGGTGCGGAGGCGACGGTCGACGTCGATCTCGAAGAGGTTGAACATCGGGCGCGATTATTTCGTTTGGTGGCGCGGCTTCCTGTGGAGCAGCGGCGCGTAGTGACGATGCGGTTCGCGGAGGAGAAGAGTATTCGTGAAATCGCAGAGCAGTTGGGACGCACCGAAGGTGCGGTGAAGCAGTTGCAATTTCGAGGCTTGCAGAATCTGCGGGAGCATTTGGTTCCCATCAAGATAGGGAATCCAAAGCCGCGCACGAACACGAAGCCGGGTGGCAAAAATGCCTAGGCGTAGTTTGATCGAACAACTCGATGACGCGGTGCGGGGGTTGATGAAAAATCCGGGTGTTCCGCTGCCGGGTGGGGATTCGGGCGTAAGTCCGCTTGTTCGCATTGCCGCCGAGTTGCGCGATCTGCCGCGGAGAGATTTCAGAATCCGTTTGAAGAACAATTTGGAGAGGAGTATTTCGATGGCGACCACGACCGCACCTGTCACGGCAACTCGCACCTTCGCCGCGCCGAGGTTGACTTTCAAGGACACGGCCAAGGCGATCGAATTTTACAGGCGGGCTTTCGGAGCGAAGGAAACCATGCGCTTCGAGCTTGAGGCAGGAATTCCTCATGCCGAGGTTGTAATCGGCGATTCCGTAATCATGTTGACCGACGAGTGGCCAGAAGGCGGACGCTATAGCGCCGAGACGACGGGCAGTTCGCCGGTCAGCATGTCGATCCAGGTCGCGGACGTTGACGCGTTCGTAGAGCGCGCCGTCGCCGCTGGAGGGAAGCTGGCAGGCCCGATCGCAGATCAATTCTACGGCTACCGTGAGGGTACACTGCTCGACCCCTTCGGATACGCGTGGGCTGTGTCTACGGTAAAAGAAGAGATGTCGGTCGAAGAGATGCACCGGCGCTTCCGCGCGATGATGAAAGAGGGCGAAGCCAGGAAGCCCAGCGTCAATCCGATTCCGAAAGGCTATCGCACAGTGACGCCATACTTGGTCGCGCAGGACGGGCCGGCCCTGCTCGAGTTTACTAAGCAAGCATTCGGCGCCGAAGAGATGTTTCGTGCCGTGGGGCCGGCCGGCGGGCTTCATGCCGAAGTACGTATCGGAGATTCCATGCTCATGATGGGCGGCGGCATCCCGGGGCGCGAGTTCCGCTCTACGGCCAATACCCATGCGCTTCATCTGTACGTACCTGATTGCGACGCCGTTTACCAACGCGCGTTGCAGGCGGGAGCTACGTCCATCGATGGGCCCAGAGATCAGGAATACGGCGAACGCTCGGGCAGCGTGAAAGATCCTGCGGGCAACTTCTGGTACATCGCCACGCACAAGGGCGACAGCTACACGCCCAAGGGACTGAACAGCATCAATGTATACATGCATCCGCTGCGGGCAGAACCTGTCATTAACTTTCTGAGGCGAGCGTTCGGAGCGCGAGAGATTGGGAAGTACGCCTCGCCCGACGGAGTGGTTCATCACGCAGAGATACGTGTCGGTGACTCGATGGTGGAGATGGGCGAGGCTCAGGGGAAGTATCCACCCATGCCGACGATGTTCTATCTGTACGTGCCCGATTGCGATGCGGTTTATCAGCGCGCACTGCAGGCAGGCGCGACATCGATTGCTGAACCTGTTGACCAGCCCTACGGCGATCGCAATGGTGCGGTAAAGGATGCTTTCGGCAATCAGTGGTACATCGCGACGCACATCAAGGACGTGACGTCATAAGAATTATGGGCTTTCGACTGACCTCGCCGCGGCAATGATCAGAAGGCGAAACGACCACCGATTGTCGGAGCACAGTTGTTGCTGCTGAAATAGGGGACGCCGGGGCCATGAGGAATGGCGATGGCGAGACCTCCGCTTACCCAGGAATACGCAATCCCGGCAAAAGCCTCGAAACGCTTGGTGAAGTGGTGATCCAGATAGAGCGACCCCTCGTTGAGGGTGCCCGCGCACGAACTCCGGAAACCGGCTTCGGGCGAGCAGGTCGACGGAATACGGAAGTCGTTCTGCCGCTGTTGATACCAGGAGAAAGTGATGTCGGTTTTGCTGTCGATGGCGTATTTCCCGCCTGTCCACCAGATCTGCACCAACTTTTCAGAATCCAGATTGTTGTCTTCGACCCCGCTCATGGTATAGCCCCCCTGGTCCGAGGCGCCCACGCCCAATGGGTTCTTCGGGTTGTTCTGCCAGATGTATTCGTATCCGGCAAAGAACTTCAACGGGTGCCACGTGTACTTGGCAGCGACCATAACTGCGCGATTGTCGGTCACGATGCCATATACGGTGTTGTTCGGGTCGATTAGATTGGCCCCGTTGATGGGGTTTGTATTAATGCTGTTGGTAGTCGACTGATATGGCGCCGACAGACTCTGTGGCCCCAGCAAGGGGTTCAATACGCTGATCGCCTGGTTGTACTGTTGGAAGACGAGGTCGGCGGAGAATTTGCCGGAGGTTCCGCCGAGGTCGAATCCATAGGCGTTGTTATGCGCCGATTCCGGCGTACAGGTAGCGGCGGTCCAAGCTCCGGAGGCCGAGTAGCAGCCACCAGAACCATCGGCAAATTTATACATCGCGCCGAAATGGACCGGGCCATAGGTCAGGCGATACTTCAGGGCGTCGTCCCAACGGCTGTCCTCGGTGTCGCCGCCCCCAGCCATGGTGCCGTTATACCCGATGTACGAAAAGGCATAGCTGCCCCCGGCGGGATCGTAAAGCAGCATCCCGTCGGTACCGAGAGAGCGCTGACGACCGAAGGTCAGCGTGCCGTAATGCGTCGACGATATGCCAGCATAAATTTCGTCATTGAAGGGTTGGCCGGCGCGCGCGCCGTCGATGGTGTACGAGTAGCTCTTCCTGGGAAGGCCGTTGTTGATGGTCTGGGTGGCCGACGCGTTGGCGAGCAGGCCGGACTGCGGATTGATGCCAGTTGAAGCGTTGAACACAACCGACCAGCCAGGCAGAAATTCTTCCTTGCCCCTGATGCCCAGACCCGTCTGCTGCAGATTGTTCGGTGCGATGAGGAACCGATGTTCATAGCCGTTTCGGTTCACCAGAGATGCGCCTTCATAGTTGTAGCCGTTTTCCGGTAAGCCGTGGCTGACCCAGCCGACGCCGATGTCATACGCACCGTACAGCGTGATGCCGTGCCAGGTCAGCGTGCAATCGGTGGTGGCGAACTCGTGGCCGCTCGCGCAGACGTCGGGAGTGTTCCGGTGCATCTGAATGTCGACCATCGCGTTCTCGCCAGCCGCCAAACTGATTCCCGCGCGTGTTTCATCGGCGAACCCTTGTTTCGCCGCACGAATTTCGAAGTGCCCCAGAGGCAGGCCGAGCGCCTGATAGTGCCCCCCGACGTCAGGTGTGATTGTGCGCGTTGCACCTGTATCGACGTTCTTGACTGTCACCACGACATCGCGAAGGGCAGCGCCGGTTTGGTCCGTTACCACGCCGGAGAGGCTCGCTCCGGTTTGGGCCCATGCCGGTAACGCCCCCATCGCAAGCCACAAAAGCATGAACAAATTAGCGCGACGCATCCCGCCTCCTCACTATCCATTGTGTTAAAGAAGCAGAAGTGTATATCAAATATGTTTATGATGTCTAATAGTACGCAGTTATGTTCGTTGCGGATTATTATTTCCGCTATACTGAGCGGAGAAAATGTGTGATCGCAAGCGTCTTGACCGCACTCCGCGTTGACGATACGATTCGTTCCCATGCAACGGAATGGCAAATCAGGGCGGAAGACGGAAGAGCTGTTAAAGCTGCGTGATGCCGCTTTGCAACTCGGAATCAGCTTCCCCACAATCAAACAATGGATTTACAAGAAGAAGATTCGGAGTATCCGGACGGCTGGAGGGCATCATCGCATTCCGGAAAGCGAAGTGGACCGGCTGCTTTTCCGAACGCGCGGAAAAACCGAGAAGGAACGCAATCTTGTGATTCGCCGCGTGAGTGGAAGGAATCAACTCGTCGGACGAATCGATGCGGTTCGCATCAGCGGATTGATGGCGGAAATCGCGATTTCAATTGGCGGCCAGCAAATCACCTCGATTATTACTTCCCGCTCCGCACGTGAGATGCAGTTAAAGCCGGGACAGACTGCAGCCGCTTTGATCAAGGCCACCGAGGTGATGATCCTACGTGTTTGAGATGAAACATCGCGCGTCTTTTCTCGTCGTACTGTTCGTTCTGCTGTTGCAGGCCGGGCCGGCGTTCTGTCAGCAGCTAACTGTACAAATAGGGGACGGAAAACCGACGGTCTTAACACGTGCCGACATCGCGGCCTTGCCGCACGTCAAGGTCTCGACCAGTGCCTCGGGCGCGGCTGCAACATTTGAGGGAGTCGCGCTTGAGGCGGTGCTGGAAAAAGCCGGAGTTGAGTTTGGGGCGAGTCTAAAGGGGAAGCGACTCGCGTCCTATCTATTGGTAGAAGCGGCGGACGATTATCGCGTCGTGATTGCCCTGCCTGAGCTCGACCCGGCCTTCACGGATAAGCAGGTTGTTCTGGTTTTCCTGAAAGACGGAAAGCCGTTGGATGAAAAAGAAGGACCGTACCGCATCGTAATGCCAGATGAAAAAAGAATGGCGCGATGGGTGCGGCAGGTGACGATGCTAAAGATTGTGGACGTGCAATGAGCCGGGCTAATCCTTCTGAATCATGACCTCGGTAGCTTTGACAACGGCGCTAACGGTGTCGCCCTTCTTAAGTTTGAGTTCGTCGGCGCTCCGGCGGGTGATCGCGCTCTCGATGAGATTCTCGCCGACCCGAACGACCACATGGGCCATGATATCGCCGAGTTGAATTTCTTCGATTTTTCCACGCAGTTTGTTTCTGGCTGAGATTGGCATGCAGTCATTATAAGCCGAGGAGGTAAGATGAACGCCGGAAGGCTGAGGCTGGCCGCGGTTCTACTGGTCAGCTTTATTTCGCAATTGTGCATGGCGCAGGAGATCACTGTAGCCGCGGCAGCGGACCTTCAGTTCGCCATGCAAGATGTGGCGACCCGGTTCCAGAAGGAAACGGGGAAAACCGTGAAGCTCACGTATGGCTCGTCGGGGAATTTTTTTCAGCAGATTCAAAACGGCGCTCCCTTCGACGTGTTCTTTTCGGCGAATCTCGACTACGCCAAGAAACTGGAAGCCGCTGGACTCACTGTGCCCGGAAGTTACTACCAATATGCGAAGGGCGAGATCGTGATCTGGGTTAGAAACGATTCAAAACTCGACTTGAGTTCCGGCATGCAGGTGCTGCTCGATCCGTCAGTTAAGAAAATTGCCGTCGCCAACCCTGAGCACGCCCCCTACGGACAGGCGGCGGTGGCGGCGATGGAAAACGGCAAGATCTATGAAAAAGTGAAAGACAAGTTTGTGTTGGGCGAAAACATTTCACAGACGGCATCGTTTGTTGTCTCAGGCGCGGCGGACGTCGGCATTGTCGCGCTTTCGCTGGCTTTGTCCCCGAACATGAAGGACAAAGGGCGTTATTTCGAAGTTCCGAGCAGCGAATATCCAGCCATCGAACAGGCATGCGTCATTCTCGCCTCGTCAAAGAACAAGGAGACTGCGGGACAGTTCTTGTCCTTCGTCAAGACGGCTGCCATCGGCGACGTGTTAAGGAGCTACGGTTTCGACGTGGCAAAGTAGCCTGGTCAGGCGATCGCCTCCGGAGTCTGGATCGTCGCTGGGACCGCGACCAGTGGACATCCGAGCCCGCACGAGCTGAGCTGAAAACCGGACAAGTACTTTCGTAATCTGCAATTCCCGATGTTCGCGGCGCATACTCGCGTCCGCAAATGTTTTCCTCCCCCAGCCACAGACTCATCGGGCGCTCGATCGCGCTGCTGCATTTCACACCTACCAAAACGTTCCAACGCAGCAACAGGCTGAGCATCTGCACCCCTTGTCCCAGCTGGGAAATTCCAAGTTATCTAAAAAGCAAAGGAGATAAGTGATGCAAGTTCGCCATGTGGTTAATCGATTTCTCACAAGTGGTGCATGGATGCTGGCTCTGGTTGCGGTCCTGTTTGGGCAAGTTTCCGCGACCGAAATTGTGGGTGTGGATGTCAACAGCGGAAGATTGCTTTACATCCAAACGCCCAAGACGGTGGTCACGATCGCAAACACCGGAACGAATCCCGATGCAGTTATTCTCGGGCCTTACCAGCAGATTATCTACGCCTTGGCCGGCGCGGGCGAAGTTCACAGTTTCAATCCCTATACCCACACGGACGCGACGTTAGCCACGGGTCTGAGTTCTCCCTTCAATATTGTGCTAGAGCCGGGCTGCAAGTCTATTCTGGTGAGCGATACGGGAGTCAACAAAATCTTCAGAATTATGCTTGCAAACGGCGCGCTGACGACCTTTTATAGCGGAGATAAGACCGAAGGGCTGGTCTATGACACGAATGGCAACCTTTTTGCCAGCGACGATCAACTGAATGCCATCGTCGAGTTCAACTCCTCTGGCGCGATCATCAATCAAACCTCAAGTAACTCTCCTCTGATCACGCCGGATGGGCTTACCTATGATGCTCATACCAATGCGTTGTACGCGACCTCCAACACCGGGCAGATAATCTACAAAGTGTCCATTGACTTGACGACCGTTAGTGCTATCAGTTTTCCAGTCGCCCCCGTGCTGGCGGGAATTGTGAGCGACGGCTCGGGTAATCTCTATGTAGTGGGAGTAAATGGGACGACGAGTACGATTTTCAAGTACGCGATCCTCACGGCGACACAAACAACCTTGAACAATGTACCTGGTCTGGATGACATCGCGCTCATACCGCATGGCCCATGCATCAAGAGCCATGGGACGGACTCGTCATGCGGAGAGCTATTGGGCGACGACGAGAGCGGTGCGGTTCCCCCGACCCGGTAGCGCAGTTGAATATCGCTCGAAGTTTTGCCGGTGTGGTTCAGTTTACCGCGACCAGGTGAGTCCGCGGCCGAGAACGAAGACGAAAAGCAGGCTGGCAACGGCCGCGGTGGCGATCCACGGCATGCTGCGTTCGACCGGTCCAACTTGGGTTTCTCTGTCGCCACTTTTGCGCATCATGCTCGGCAGGCTCAGCAGGCCGGCGTTTGCTCCCAGAGTTGACGGCAGCGGCGAGGCTATGACGTAGAACAATCCGGCCGGATTGAGCAGGCCTCCCAATCCGGCTAGAATCCCGTCGGTGAAGTATGGCGTCCAGCATAAGCCACGGAGGCGAGAACCATCCTGGCCACGGAACGGATTCAGCTTCACCGCTACCAGCAACATCGATGCGTAGTACGAGGCCACGCCCAGCACGACCAGTCCGAGCTGCCACGCCCAGTGCGGTTGCAGGCCCTGAATTACCGCTGCCCAGTCGCCAAAGTTCGAGACGCCGGAAAAGAAAAAATAGCCAGTACCGGTAAAGAAATTGCCGGTCATGGCGAGCACGAGGAAGTAGCGGGTTGTGGGCCGGTAGCGTTGCGGCCTGAGCAGTACGACCCAGAAGATCGCCGCGAAGAGCAGATTGACCAGCGTCCCGTTGGCCGAGATCCAGCGCGTGTCTATGTCAGATTGCAGCGCGACCGTACTCATGGTGACCTTGCGGGCATCGCTTAGCCATGCGGTTACGCCGTGGCCCAGGCCTTCGTGGAGAACGTCCTGCAGAATGCAGGCGAGCGCCGAAATGGCAATCAGTGTCAGGCGGTCGTCTTTGGTGGGGGCGGACATTTCCAACACTTGTGGCACGGCGAAACAGCACTATCGTTCACGGTTGTTTGGTTTTTCGTGGATGCAATTGTGAGTAACGGAAACAGCTGGTCAGATGGTCATTCACCATGCCTGTGGCCTGCATGAAGGCGTAGCAGATCGTGCTTCCCACGAACGAGAATCCACGTTTTTTCAAATCCTTGTTCATAGCGTCTGATTCCGCAGTGCGGGCTGGCACCTGTTTTGACGAGCGCCAGGCGTTCACTCTCGGTGATCCGCCGGTGAACTGCCAGATGTAGGCGTCGAACGATCCGAAAAGTTCTAGCACTTGTAGAAAGGCTTTTGCGTTTTGGACCGTGGAAGCGATCTTAAGACGATTACGGATGATGCCGGCATTGTTCATCAGCGTTTGGATCTTGCGCCGGTCGTAGCGAGCGATTTTTTGGGGGTCGAAGCTGTTAAACGCAGCGCGATAGTTCTCGCGCTTCTTGAGAATGGTGTCCCAGCTCAAGCCCGCCTGTGCGCCTTCGAGGATCAGAAACTCGAAGAGCGCAGTGTCGTCGTGGTTGGGGGTGCCCCACTCTTCATCGTGATAGCGGATGGAGAGATCGTTGCTTGGCCATGGGCAGCGGGTCAGAGTTGCAGAGTTTGAACTCATCGTTGCTCGTCGAGCTATAGAAAACGGGGACGGGTCAAAGATCCGTCCCACACAGTAATTCACACACTTACTGCACGCGAGCTATTTCAGCGACTTTGGATCGGACCGGTTCTTGGGCGACTTCTCGTTCAAGAGAGCGATCAGTTCCGACGCGCAGCCGGGGGCTTTCACCTTTCCCTCTCGAATGATGTCCCTCGCGCTGACCGGCTTCCCGTACAACTTTTCGTTGGCGCTGCCATCTGATCGCAGTGTTGAACCTTCGAGCGATATTCCAGCAAACAATCCCTTGTTGCGCGAGTAGGAGAGAATCTCGGCGGTCATCACGATATCGGTTGCTCCCTCAGCGGTGCGTCCTTTGGGGCCGGCAGCGGCAGACGCGTCAGCTCCCAGCTTCACCTTGCTCTTCAGCAACGATCGCGCTCCTGCCGGGTTCATAACCAGAAGAACGAAGTCCGTAGCCTGGCCTCCAATCTGGAAGCCAAAGCTGCCGCCTTCCAAGGCATACATGGCGGGCGGTCCCCAAGGTCCGGTGTAGGAGATTCCACCGCGGCAAATCATGACTCCGCGGCCATAGCTGGCACCGACAACAAAGGCAGCTTTCTTGACGGAGGGTAAAATGACGACGCATTCGGCCTTGTCGAGCAGGTCTTGAGGGATGTCCTCGGGGACGTTGAGAATTTCCTTAAGCACATGGCCGGCGTTCTCGCACCGGTCAACTTCGGTGCTATCGTCGGCGGCGAAAGCGGGCAGCATGAGGGCGCACACCAGGAACGTGGTCAGCAAACGTTTCATGAAATCTCCTTTTGGGTAGCGCAGCCATTCTACCCTGTGATTGCCTGAAGCGTGGAAGGAGCTTTCAGATAGCCAGACATTGTCACCGAAGTTGGAGCGACCTGTGACCTATTGAGTGCTCCTTTTGTAACTTGGCATTTGCTAAAGTGTCTCCTAGAGTTCTATTGGGTAAAAGCGGCCTCTGGCGGGTACTTCGGCCCCTGGCGTGCATCTAATGAGCTGGATGGAACGGGCTGGATAGAGGCTAATGTCCTAATCGGGACTGGATGTGGAATGAAGTACATAGGAAAGTATTTTTTGCTCGCGGGAATGTTCGTCGCGGTGGCTGGATTGTCGCTGCGGGCGCAGGTCAATTATCTCGCGCCGAGCAATGCGTTGGTCTCAACGCCTCCTTCCACTTTGGACGCCAGTCAGCCCGATGATTCTGTTCTCACCATCAAAAAGCGAGTCGACGAAGTCAACGTACTGTTCATTGCGACCGACAAGCACGGCAAGTTCGTCCGCAACCTGGATGAGAAGGACTTTGCCATTCTCGACGATCACAAGCCCCCGCAATCGATTGTAAATTTCCGCCGAGAGACCGACCTGCCGATCGAGCTGGGACTCTTGATCGATACCAGTGGATCGGTTCGCGGGCGCTTCGACTTCGAACAGGATGCGGCTGTCAGTTTCCTGCAAAACACCGTTCGCCCGAATTTTGACAAGGCCTTCGTCGTGGGCTTCAACGGCCATAGTCAGATGATGCAGAGCTTCACCGATAGTGCCGCACTGCTCTCCGCGGCTGTGCACCGTTTACAAGATGGCGGAGGAACGGCTCTTTACGACGCTATTTACCGGGCTTGCCACGACAACTTGATCAAGGATCACGAAGATCGCCCATCGCGACGAGCGATCGTCGTAGTGAGCGATGGTGAGGACAATCAAAGCGAATTCAGCGAGGCCCAAGCGATTGAAATGGCGCAGCGGGCGGAAGTCATTATTTACGCCATTTCAACTGACGACAGCGGCTTGGTATTGCGCGGCGACAAAGTTCTGCAGCGCATCGCGGACGCAACCGGGGGCCGCGCATTCTTTCCCTTCAAAATGAAAGACATCAAGAATTCGTTTTCGGCCATAGAAGACGAGTTGCGGAGCCAATACATAATTTCGTACCATCCGGCCGATTTCGAAGCCGACGGCCGCTACCGCCCGATTGAAATCACCGCCCTCAAGAAAGATCTTCAGGTGCGCTCGCGCAGGGGCTATTACGCGCCGCGACAGTAGACCCGGGCTGGTAGACACATAGCTATGTCTCGTCGATCTAGGCTCGTACGGGCTGACGGTGCTACAATCTGGAGGTTCGGGCGAGGGATTCGCAAGAATTCTCGCAAGAGCGGGCGGTAAGCGCGTTCCCAAGCTAGGTGACCTTTGAAGCCGAAGTCCTTATTCGTCGCGAGCCTCGCCTGTTTGCTGCTGGTGACCCCCGGCTACGCCAAGCGCCGGCGAACCACACCTGCCCCGCCGCCGACAGAAGACCAGGCTCAACCCGCACCCCCTCCACCAACTCTGGCCCAGTTGCCAGCGACTCCTCCTCAGGTTTCATTTCAGGGTGGCCAACTAACGATTTCGGCCCAGAATTCCACATTAGGCGACATTTTAAAAGCGGTTCGAGCGCAGACGGGTGCAACGATAGAGCTCCCTGGCACCGCGTCCGAGCGCGTGGTTGGACATTTTGGCCCGGCTGCGCCTAGGGATGTCCTGGCATCGCTGCTCAACGGTTCGCACTTCAATTATCTGCTTTTGGGGTCTCCGACCGATCCTGCCGGACTCGACCGAGTGATTCTGATGGCCAAATCGGGCAGCTCAGCCGACAGCGCTCCATCTGCGCCTGTAGAGCAGGCTGCTGCGAGCAACCAGGCCGTGTTTGCCCGCCCGTTGGCGCCCATGGCTGCCCCGCCAGGCGCCAATACTGTCGTTGTTGAAGGCGAAGATGCCCAGGACGATACGGCCGACGATTCCACCGACAGCACCGATGACGCGCAGGCCGACGATCAGACCGATCAGACCGACCAAACAGACGATCAGGCAGCCACTGGCGACGATCAGCAGCAACAAGATGGACAGCAGAACGTCAAAACGCCAGAGCAACTCCTTCAGGAACTCCAGCAACGCCAGCAACAGCTTCAGCAACAGGGAATTCAGCCCGGAGCACCGCCGGGAATGCGACCGTTCCCGAATCCAGGTGCGACGCCGGTCCAGCCCGGTTCAGGCGATCCCGCCCAGCCCCACAATTAGCTAGATTAAGAACCTTACATTGGTGTGCGCCAAGCCCCGCTTTCTACTCGGAGGGACTTCGCCATAGCGCTTAGGAAGCTGTAGTACGTGGCGCGAGTGGCCTAACTTCCGCCCGCATGGGCGGCTCGAGTTTGGGGGGCGAGCGCCGTCTTTTCAGCAGGGCGTTGTCGCGACTGGTTTGCAAAGGTGTGAAGAATTCCGATGACGGAGCCGTAGGCGGATAGAATTCCGATTACAAGGACACTAACCACAGTGAAACAGAGGATTCCAACGCTTAATAGACTTCCCAAAGTTCTCTGACCTCTTACGAATTGCCACTTTCAATGAATGTCGCGGCGCTCCCTGAATCTACCTGCGTTGACGCGTGCCACTGTTTGCAAATAAGATACGTGAGTAGAGCTGCGCACCTCCACTTTCCAACATCTCTGTGCACCCGTCCACATTACGGAAGGTCACTGAAGGGTATTACTTTCGCGGTTTATGGCCATTACGAAGATTTCGGTGCGCGGTGCGCGCCAGCACAATCTTAAGAACATCGACGTCGAGATTCCCCGTAATAGCTTGACGGTCATCACCGGATTGAGCGGGTCGGGCAAGTCTTCACTGGCCTTTGACACCATCTACGCGGAGGGCCAGCGGCGTTATGTGGAGACGCTGTCGGCTTACGCCCGCCAGTTTCTGGACCAGATGGAACGGCCGGATGTGGATGCCATTGACGGGCTCAGTCCCGCCATTTCCATCGAGCAAAAGACCACCAGCCGGAGCCCCCGTTCGACGGTGGGCACGATCACCGAGATTTACGATTATCTTCGTCTTTTATTCTCTTCCATTGGAGTGCCCCATTGTCCCAAGTGCGGGCGAGCCATAAGCCGCCAGACGGCTGACCAGATCGTGCAACGGGTGATGGCCCTTACTCCGGAAGATCGAGTTATGGTTTTGGCGCCTATTGTGCGCGGCCGTAAAGGCGAGTTCAAGAAAGAGATGGAGAAGTTGGTGCAGCACGGCTTCACCCGCGCGAGGGTCGACGGCGAACTGGTGAATCTCGATGATGACCTTGCCCTCGACAAACGGAAGAACCACACCATCGAAGTGGTGATTGATCGTCTGCTGGTGAAACCAGGGATCGAGCATCGGCTTGAGCTTTCAGTTGGGCTGGCGATGAAGCTGGCTGGGGGCTTGGTGCAGGTTGCGGTAGTGGGTGGGGAAGAGCAGCTGTACTCGGAACGGTTAGCGTGCCCGGATTGCGGTATCAGCGTGCCGCAACTGGAGCCTCGATCGTTCTCGTTTAACAGTTCGTACGGAGCATGCCCCGAATGTCATGGACTCGGGAGCCGCTACGATTTTGATCCCGCGAAAGTGATTGTCGACTGGTCGAAGCCGTTGCTCGATGGCGGACTCGGGCCGGGCTCGGCCTCGCAAAATCTCATCCACATGCTGCAAATCGCAGCCACTGCCCATGGTTTGGACTTGAGCACCCCCTTTGAGAAGTTTCCCGAGAAAGTGCAAAACCTGTTGTTGTACGGCGAAGCCGGCAAAGGAGGCAAGACCGGCTTCAGCGGAATTCTGGCCTACCTCAAGCGAGTGCTCGAGGAATCTACATCCGAGGGCTATCGCGATTTCTTGCTCGATTACATGTCGGCAACGGAATGCCCCACCTGTCACGGGCAGCGGCTGCGTCCGGAGAGTCTGGCAGTGAAAGTCAACGGTCTGTCGATCGCGGACTTCACCGAACTGCCGGTTTCTCGTTCGCTGGAACTCGCCAGGAAAATTCAGCTGACCGGACGAGAGGCTGCGATTGCCGGGCGGGTCGTGCATGAGATTGTCGAACGGCTGCAGTTTCTGAATGCGGTTGGTTTGGGCTACATCTCGCTCGATCGTTCGGCAGCCACGCTCTCTGGCGGCGAGGGGCAGCGCATCCGACTAGCGACGCAGATCGGATCGAAGCTAAGAGGGGTGCTGTATGTGCTCGACGAACCCTCCATCGGCCTGCATCACCGCGACAATGCCCGATTGTTGAAGGCGCTCGAAGAGTTGCGCGATCTCGGAAATACCGTGCTCGTAGTCGAGCATGACGAAGAGACCATCCGCCGCGCTGATTATGTGATAGACCTCGGTCCCGGAGCGGGGCGGCACGGAGGCGAGCTCGTCGCCCACGGTACGCCGGAAGAAATTATGGAAATACCAGGATCGCTGACTGGAGCATATATTTCGGGCAGAGTCCATATCGAAATGCGGCCGGAGCGGCGGCCGACAAATGGCGCGGGTATTGCGATTCTGGGCGCGCGCGAAAACAACTTGAAGAACATTGACGTTACCTTTCCGCTGGGCGTGATGACTGTCGTGACCGGAGTTTCAGGTTCCGGTAAATCGACCCTGGTCAACGACATTCTCTATCGAGCATTGGCGAAGACTCTCTATCGCTCGCGGGAAGAAGCTGGCGCTCACAAAGCGATTTCCGGAGCGGAGAACATCGACAAGGTCATTTGCATCGATCAGTCGCCCATCGGGCGGACGCCGCGTTCGAATCCCGCGACTTACACCGGAGTCTTTGCGCAGATTCGTGATCTTTATGCCATGTTGCCAGAGTCACGGGAACGAGGATACAAGCCGGGCCGGTTTTCATTCAACGTGACCGGTGGACGTTGCGAAGCCTGTCAGGGCGAGGGCCAGCGGCGCATTGAAATGAGTTTCCTGCCGGATGTTTACGTGCTCTGTGAAGTCTGCGGTGGTCGCCGTTACAACCAGGAAACTTTGGCCGTCAAGTACAAGGGGTTTTCGATCGCGGATTTACTCGAAATGCCGGCGTCGGACGCATTGCCAATTCTCGAAAACATTCCGCAGGTAAGGCAGAAGCTGCAGACGCTGGTCGACGTGGGCCTGGGATACATTCACTTGGGCCAATCGGCTGTAACACTCTCTGGTGGCGAAGCTCAACGCATCAAGTTGGCGCGCGAGTTGAGCAAACGGCAAACTGGGAAAACTTTATATCTGCTGGACGAACCCACAACTGGTCTGCACTTTGATGACGTTAAGAAATTGCTGCACGTGCTACATCGCCTCACCGACCTGGGAAATATGGTCGTGATTATCGAGCACAACCTGGATGTGATCCGCAACGCCGACTGGCTCATCGACCTCGGTCCCGAGGGTGGCGAAGATGGCGGGCGAATTGTCGCTCAAGGTACCCCGGAGCAGGTTGCGCGGAATAAGAAGTCCTACACTGGCCAGGCGCTGGCGGAATACTTTAATGGCAAATCGAAGAGGGCTTCGATGGCGGAATTGCTGGCTTGAGGTGTTGCAGTGATGTCCTCTGCGAGGTTTTCTCCGCACCCTCTGCGATTCCGGGCTTCATCGCTGAGGTCGCCAAGAAACACTCGCAGAGTCAAACAACGAGCGATCGGCATAGCTTCTCGTTTTCGTGTAAATTCAAAATGTCCCGGCAGCAATTCTGAATCGCGTGTCCTCACCTCCAAATCCGTTGTCTGATCCAGGGTTGCTTCCGGCGGAACATCCGGTGACTGCAGTCGAAATCCCGTCCGAGGATCCGGTCTGGAGCGGATGGGATGTGCTGCAGATTGTGTTGCTCACCCTTGCCTCAGTTTTCGTTTTTCTCCCGCTGGTTGCTTTCGTTGCGCAGCGATTTCTATATCCCAAGGTCGCATTCCTAGATGTTGTGACCTACCCGCTGGTGACCGTAGCGGGGCAGGGATTTGCCTATCTTGTTATTTTGGCCTTCATGTTTTCCATTGTGAAACGCGAGCCTGGCCGGGATTTCTGGCAGGCTATTCGATGGAACTGGCCAAAACATTGGTCAAACTTTTTACTGGCCGGTATGGTGCTGTCGTTTGCCTTGCAAGGGATCGCACACGTCCTTCCCATGCCGAAAGAACTCCCGATGGATCGCTTTTTCCGGACGCCCGGCGAAGCCTGGGCTTTGTCGCTGTTTGGCGTAACTTTTGCGCCCTTGCTTGAAGAGCTGTTCTTTCGCGGTTTTTTTTATCCCGTGCTGGCTCGCCGCTTCGGTATCGGAATCGCGGTGGTCGTGACCGCGGCAAGTTTCGGCCTGATTCACGCGCCGCAACTCGGACGCGCATGGGGGCCGGTGCTGGTGATATTCATGGTCGGTCTGGCGTTGACTATCGCACGGGCCTTGACCAAGTCCGTTGCAGCAAGCTTGCTTATGCACGTCGCATATAACGCAACACTTTCGGTTTTGCTGTTCATAGGAACCGACGGATTTCGTCATCTCGAGAGGCTGAATCAGTGATCCGGGATTGAGGCTTCGGTCGTCAGGCTTCGGGGAAGTGCTGCAAATAGCCAATTGATTTCCGGGAGCCTGACGCCAGAAGCCTGAAGGCCGCCTCATGTTATCTTAGATTTTCCATGTCTTCCGCCCGTCAGGAATTGTTGCGTCTGCTGGCAACCAAGTCTTTTCGTCTGGGGGAGTTCAAACTCTCGTCGGGTGGCACCAGCGACTACTACATAGATTGCCGCACGACAACTTTGGACGCCCGCGGTTCGCAACTGACCGGGCAGGTGTTTCTAGAGGAAATTCGGCAGCGCGGATGGAGGCCACAGGCGGTTGGCGGCTTGACCATGGGCGCCGATCCGGTTGTTGTAGCTGTAGCCGTAACCAGCGGCGAAATTCACGCCTTCCTCGTGCGCAAAGCGGAGAAGCAGCATGGTACGGGCCAGCGCATTGAGGGCTTCCGAGAGAAGGGCGCGCGTGTCGTGATCGTGGACGATGTCTGCACGACGGGCGCATCGACCGTTCAAGCGATCGAGGTAGCGCGTGAATTTGGATTTGAAATCGTCGGCGTGATGTGCCTGGTCGAGCGTGAGGAGGCTAAAGGGCGTCCGAATGTAGAGAAAGCCGCCACGCCCGCGCCGTTTGTTTCGATATTCACTGCAACGGACGTGCGCACGGAACACTTGCTGCGGAAGGACGACACGCCTCCGCCTATCTACGCCGTCGCTGCCACTTGCGAGTTATGCGGAAGGCCCGCGGTTACGAACCTGAAGCGGAACCGTTGCGAGGTACATAGAACTTAAGTTTGTCATCCCGAGCGAAGCGAAGGATCTCTGTACTAGCCCTCGCCAACAGCAACGCATAGGTCTTTCGCTTTGCTCAGGATGACAATCATTGCTGACAACCAATTCAATGATCCAAACTCTGGAATGGACTGACAAGGGCGTACGCTTCATCGATCAGACGAAGCTGCCCACCGAAGAAGCCTACGTGACCTGCAAGAATTACGAGCAGGTTGCCGACGCCATCCGCAACATGGTCGTACGCGGTGCACCAGCCATTGGCGTGGCTGCCGCAATGGGCATCGCCCTGGGCATGAAAAACTCGAAAGCCGAGACCGGAGGCGAGCTCAAGCGCGATTTCGACCAGATTTGCGAAGTGATCGGCAAAACGCGCCCGACTGCGGTGAACCTTTTCTGGGCCATCCGTCGCATGAGAGATAAGTTCGAAACGCTCAGAGTGCGGCCGCTCCCGCAGATCAAACAGGCTTTGGTCGAAGAAGCGCAGCGCATGCACGCCGAAGATATCGCCGCAAACCAGGCCATGGGACGCTTCGGCGCAACTCTTATGCCCGCGAGCGGAGGCGTGCTCACGCACTGCAATGCTGGTGCGCTTGCGACTTGCGGGTATGGCACTGCGCTCGGAGTGTTCCGCGCCGCAATCGAGCAGGGGAAGAAAATCCACGTCTACGCCGACGAGACTCGTCCTTTTCTGCAAGGGTCGCGGCTGACTGCTTGGGAGTTGATGAAAGATGGCATTCCGACCACCGTGATTTCCGACAACATGGCGGGCTCGATCATGAAGCAGGGAAAAATCGGAGCAATTGTCGTCGGTGCAGATCGCATCGCTGCCAACGGCGATGTCGCCAATAAAATCGGAACCTATTCCGTTGCCGTGCTGGCGAAGGAGCACGACATCCCCTTCTATGTGGCCGCGCCACTGTCGACTATCGATTTCGAAGCGACTGATGGCAGCAAGATTCCTATCGAGCAGCGTAACGAAAAAGAGGTCACGCACATCGCCGGCAAACAGATGACGCCCGACGGGGTAGGAGTAGAGAATCCCGCGTTCGACGTGACCCCCGCAAAGTATGTGACCGCGATTGTGACTGAGCGCGGCATTGCGCGGGCACCGTATGGCGAGTCATTGGCGAAGTTAGCGGGCGTGGAGAGTGCGGCAACGAGCACTTAGCATTTGGCACTTAGCATTTAGTCCTCTTCAAGATCGCAAAAATTTCGGCGACTAATTGCTAACTGCTAAGTGCCAAGTGCTGTCCCTTCATGTTCTCCATCACTCAATCCCAAGTTTCATTCGAGAGCGGCGGGAAAGACATTCGACTGGATTGTTTTCTGCCTGATTCTAACGCACAGCGCTTCCCCGCAGTGATCGGTCTGCATGGGTCTGGAGGCGGACACGCCTCAATGGCCGACCCTGCAAGCCTTTTGGCTGAACAAGGCTTCGCGGTGTACGTCCTGCATTATTTCGACCGCACCGGAACCACCGAGATCGATGGTCTACAAACTATCTTCCGCCACTTCCCAGTCTGGATGAAAACTCTTTGGGACGCGGTCAGCTTCGTCGCCCGTCAGCCGCAAGTTGATCCCGAACGCATCGGGCTGTTGGGATTCTCTCTGGGCGCATACCTCGCGCTGGCGGCCTCGGCTATCGATTCGCGCGTCCAGGCCGTCGTCGAGTTCTTCGGCGGAATGCCCAAAGAGATGAAATTCTTCACGCGTCGTCTATGTCCGGTGCTGATTCTGCACGGTGAACAGGACAAAACCGTTCCGGTCGAAGAGGCATACCACTTGCAGCAAATGCTCGAAAAGAAACAGATCGCGTATGGGATACAAATTTATCCCGGAGCAGGACACGGCTTCAGCGGAGAAACCTGGCGCGACGCCAGCTTACGGACTCTGGCATTCCTGGAGAAGCATTTAGCAAGTGGCCAACGGGTCAAACCTGAAGCCTGATTTTCCTCGAACTTTTCGTGGAGGATCTTCGTAAATTAGACTAGAAGACAAGGAGAGCCTGTCATGTTCACTTTCCTCCTGTGGTGCCTGTTGTTCGTATTGTGCTGGCCACTGGCTCTGCTCGCGCTGGTGCTCTATCCGATCGTGTGGCTGCTGCTCTTGCCGTTTCGAATCATCGGCATCGCAGTGCATGGAGTGTTGGAACTGGTGTGGGCAGCGGTGATGTTGCCCGCGAGACTTTTGACTGCGCCATTTCGGCTGTGATATGCCGCGACGTTTTGCGCACACCATCGGGTAAACTGACTTGGATGAGCCTCCGCATTAACTTGCTGCTACTCTCTGTCGCTTGCTGCGTCCAAGCGAGGGCGCAGTCGTTCGAGGAACTGCATGCCAAAGGCTTGCAAGAGAATCCTCCTGGCGTGACTATGACGATCTCCACCACGGACGGGGGTAGCACGTACCATTTATCAGATAAGCTACGCTTCCAGCTCTTCTTTATGAGCAAGGAACTCGAAGTTTATACGTTAGAGCTGATGAGTGGTTCGAATGCGGCGAGTGTAAACGACGAAGTTACGCTCCAAAGCGCAGAGATGACCAGCCCCGTTCACACAAACGCAGGGCTTTTTGCTTATGTGTGTTGTGACAGCTATCGCCACTACGTGGGCCACCTATCGCGTTTGGTAACGCTGACCTTCAGTCTGCAGGACGTCGAGCGATCCGTCAATTTTGGCATAATGGGACTACCGACAGCTCAGAAACTAAAGCCTGGGGAGTACAGAATGTTCATACAAACTAAAAGGCTCATGCGCGGGTGGCCGAAATCGGAGCACGACCAATATCATTCTGTCAGCGATATCGTCGTGACTTCTAACAATGTCCTCCACATCACAATCCTTCCAGATGTCCCGAAAGAAAGTGGAGGCAAGCCTTAAGGCGTACGGCCTTCAGAACCGGCAACGTACCCTACTCAACAGCTTTCGCCGGCATCGCCATTCCCAATTCTTTCATCACCATCTGCAAGTCCTTCCAGGTTTCTTTCTTCTGCCGCGGATCGCGCAGCAGAAACGCGGGATGATAAGTGACGGCGAGCTTGGTGCCGCGGAAATCGAACCAGCGTCCCCGAAACTCGGACATGGGTGCGTTAATCGCCAAAAGCGTTTTTGCCGCCACCGCGCCCAAAGCCACGATTGCTTTGGGTTTGATGGCCGCGATTTGCCGCATCAGAAATGGAGAGCAAGTCTCGCACTCATCCCGCTCCGGCGTACGGTTTCCCGGTGGGCGACACTTGATGATGTTCGCAATATAAACATCTTGCCGCCGCAAGCCCATGGCCTTAATCATGTTGTTGAGCAGTTGTCCGGCGCGCCCGACGAAGGGCTCACCTTGCTGGTCTTCATCCGCGCCCGGAGCCTCGCCGATGAACATCAAATCAGCTTTTGGATTGCCGACTCCGAAGACGATCTGCTTGCGTCCCTGCTTGCTCAGGCGGCAGCGCGTGCAATCACCCAGGTCCTCTCGAATCAACCGCAGCGCCCGAACCGAATCAACCACGCCAGATTCTGGTTTTGCGTTCGGTACTTCGAAGACATCTTCTACCGGTACCGCGATCGCGGCTTTGGATCTTGGGGTCATCAAGTCTCGCTGTTCTGGCTGGATTGTTGGATTCTCAAGAATTGCGGCGTCTTGTATCGTGTCGAGGTTGGCTTCGGCAGGTTCGCGCCGATAAAAATCGTAGATACCCAGTTCGTTGTAATAGCGGACATGTTCGGCCAAGGCGCGCCTGACTTCCGGATCGAGCACGCTAGCCATTCGCTATTTGCCAATCTTCAAAGGGATGCCTTGTGGATGCCGTAGTCGCACCACCTGGTCGAGCACCCGTTGCGCAACTTCCCACTTGGTGGTCTCGGGAACTTCCACGACTTCGTGCTGGGTGATTATTGTGACTGCATTTCGATCAGAATCAAAGCCCACGCCTTCGCGCGAAACGTCATTCACGACGATGGCATCGAGAGACTTCGACGCTAGTTTCTTGCGCGCATTTTCCAGCGCGTTCTGGGTTTCAGCCGCAAATCCAACGATCAATTGCGACTGTTTGCGGCGCGCGATTTCGGAGAGAATATCCGTCGTAGGTTCAAGTTCAAGCGTTACAGGTCCACTGCGCTTGATCTTTTGCGAGGCCGGAGACTTCGGCCGATAGTCGGAAACCGCCGCCGTCTTGATAACAATGGTCGCCCCGGGCAACAGCTTCAAAACTGCCTGATGCATCTCTTCGGCAGATTCCACGCGTGTAACTTCAGCCGCGGCCGGCGGAGTCAATGCCGTAGGCCCGCTCACCAGCAACACTCGCGCTCCGCGCCGTAGTGCCGCCTCGGCCAACGCGTATCCCATCCGACCGCTGGAGCGATTTGTAAGATATCGAACTGGGTCAATCTTCTCCCGCGTCGGGCCCGCCGTAATCAAAAAGGTCTCGCCAGTGAATTCCTGCGACGCGCCCAGCACTTCGAGCGTCGCAGCGACAATCGCCTCATTCTCTGCCAGGCGTCCAGGACCCGTCATGCCGCAAGCCAGATATCCCGTGCCTGGATCCACGATCCTTACGCCGCGCTTTTTCAAAATCTCAAGATTCGCCTGCGTAGCCGGATGGTCCCACATGTTGACGTTCATGGCCGGCGCCACTACAACCGGCGCCGTTGTTGCCAAATAAAGTGTGCTGAGAAAATCGTTGGCGATGCCCTGAGCGAATTTAGCAAGAACGTCTGCTGTTGCTGGCGCAACCAGCAGCGCATCGATGGATTGCGCTACGGCAATGTGCTCGACCGCCGAATCAATATTCGGACGCTCATCCGCTCCTGCGCCAAACATGTCGGTAATGACTTTTTCGCCAGAGAGTGCGGCAAAGGTGAGAGGCTGGATGAACTCCTGGGCGGCGCGGGTCATGACGACCTGCACGCGGACGCCCCGATCTTGCAGCAGCCGGACAATCTCCGCCGCCTTATAGGCCGCAATTCCGCCGCTGACGCCAAGAGCGATTTTCATGGTTGCTGATGGTCATTTCCAATTGTCGGTTACGTGAATTCACGTAATCACAAAGCAAATTGGAAACGACTACTCTTGCCCCAGCGCCTTGTCGAGCATCTCGCTGACGACTTCGACTGGCGACTTGGGCGTTTCCGGAATCACCCATTTCACCTTGCCGGCTTTGATTTCATCCTGCGCAATTCGGCAGGGTTTGCGGGAGTGAGTTTCGATGACCGGGGGCGCACCGCCTTGTAGTTGTCGTGCGCGGCGAGCGGCTACCAGAATGTATCGATAGTTGCTGTCGAACCCTTCAATCAACTTCATTGTGTTCTCCCCTGTGCTAGCGTCCGCCCGGAGTCGCTGCGGTCGCAAACGAAGCTAAGATCGGCTGCAGTCGTTCCCGGATGTTGCTCAAGCGGCAACCTTCGGCCTTGGCCAGCGTTTCTGCATCGTCAGCGGATCCGCGAATTCCCGAGCGCTTCAGCCGTTCCGCAAGTAGGATCGCCGTCAGCGCTTCGATGGATTCATCCAGACGGTCGTTAACCAGAATATAGTCGTATTTCTCGTAATTCTCAATCTCACGACTGGCCGTGACCAACCGGCGCTGGATGACTTCTTCCGCATCCAGACTACGCTTTCGCAAACGCGACTCCAGAATCTTTCGATCCGGCGGCATAATGAAAATACTCACCGCTTCGGGAAGCTTGCGCTTAATCTGCTCGGCACCTTGCACATCAATGTCGAGCAGCAAGTCGCGCCCGCTCCGTTCAGCTTCGCGCAGAAAGCGCCTCGCCGTACCGTAGCAATGGCCAAACACATCCGCATGCTCCAGAAATTCGTCCTGGCGCACCATTTCTTCGAATTCGGAGCGTGGCACGAAGTAGTATTCCCGCCCGTTCTGTTCATTCCCCCGCGGCGGTCGAGTGGTGTAGGAAACCGAGAAGTCCAGCCCGGAAACAATCTCCCGAGCCTTGTCCACGAGCGTCGACTTGCCCGAACCCGAAGGCGCCGAAATAATGTAGACCGTGGTCATTCGAGGTTCTGCACCTGCTCGCGCGCTTTTTCGATATCAGCTTTCATCGATAAACCAAGCTCCGTGATCTTCATGGCTTCGCCGGCCAAGCCCGAAGTCTTGGAAAGCAGCGTGTTCGCTTCCCGGTTCATCTCCTGCAGCAGAAAATCCAGCTTCTTTCCGATCTCTCCACCCTGATCCAGCAAGCCCAGAAGATGCTTCACGTGTTGGTCCAAGCGCACCAACTCCTCCTGAATGTCGCTGCGATCCACCAGCAGTGCCGCTTCCTGCAGAATGCGTTCCGGTTCAATCTGTGAGCCGATCAACTCCTGCAGGCGTGTCTTTAGGCGATCGGCATAGGTTTGCAGGACGGCGTGTCGGTGTTTCTCTACGCCCTCCCGTGCCTGCTGCACATGCCGCATGCGTTCTCGCAGCTCGCGCTCGGTGCCGCGTCCTTCTTCCTCGCGCATTTGATTCAAGTGGGACAACGCCTCTTCAATCTTGGAAAGAACCGCCGCCTCCAATCCATCGTTCGCCGGTAGCGCTTCCGACTCGAGTGCACCCGGTATGCGAAGAATCGCGTTGAGGTCCGGCTCTGCCGCTAACCCGAACTCCGCAGCCGCGGCGCGATATGCCTGAATGTAAGCTCCCACCAGGTTGCGGTTCAGCGAAAAACCATCGCTCACGCTGCGTTCGATATTCAGAGTCAGCTCCACATGACCGCGAGCCATTTTCTCTTTCAACCGCCGCCGCAGCTTCATCTCCAGATCGTCACTGTCGGACGGCAGACGAAAATGAATGTCCAGAAAGCGATGATTCACCGACTTTAGCGATAGTGTGAAACCGAACTGGCCGTTGACTTGCCCTTTCACCTGCGCGAACCCGGTCATGGAGCGGATCGACATATTTCTGAACTCTACTTCTGAATCGTCATCCGGAGCGCGGTCGAAGGATCCCTATTCAGAAACGGGTGCCCCGTCCTTGTCGCGTTCTTTGCGACAGGGCGGGGATCTTCGCCCAACCACTTCTCATTCCGCATGCACTGCCGGTCGCGGCGGTTCCACTTCCGCAAATTGCAACTCGTATAAGCGACGATACGTGCCCAACTTTTTCATGAGCTCTTCGTGCGGCCCAATATCCGCCGTCGTCCCATTCTCCAACACCACGATTCGATCCGCGCGCCGCACCGTGGAAAGACGATGAGCAATCACGACCACAGTCCGTCCAATCATCAGATTCTGCAACGCCGACTGCACCAGCGATTCCGATTCGCTATCCAATGCCGACGTAGCCTCGTCCAGAATCAAGATCGGTGCGTTCTTCAGCAGCGCCCGCGCGATGGCAATCCGCTGCCGCTCCCCACCCGAAAGCCGCACTCCACGCTCGCCAATCACCGTGTCATAACCGCTTGGCAGATCCATAATAAAGTCGTGTGCCAAGGCCGCGTGCGCTGCCGCCTCCACCGCTTTTAGCGGGACGCCCGGCTGCCCGTAGGCGATGTTGTTACGTACCGAATCGTTAAACAATACCGTGTCCTGCGCCACCACTCCAATTTGCGAACGCAGCGAAGCCAAAGTCGTATCGCGCAGGTCGCGACCGTCAACGGTCAATCTCCCAGATGTCACATCAAAGAAGCGCGGAATCAAATGCACCAGCGTGCTCTTGCCTGCGCCACTCGATCCCACCACCGCCAGCACCTCACCGGCGTGAACTTCGAGATTGATATCGCGCAAAATCTCGCGCCCTTCGCCTTCGGACTCATACGAAAAACAAACATTTTCAAACCGGATGCTGCGCGAAAACGGCGGCAGCGGCTGAGCTCCGGGCTTCTCTTTTACATCGTCATCCGTATCCATAAACTTGAAGATCTCGGAAGATGCGCCCAGGGCCTGCTGGAAATTATTGTTGAACAAAGCGAACTTTCGCACTGGGTCGTAGAGTTTGAACACAGCCACGATAAACGCCAGAAACGTGCCCGACGAAAAAACGTGATGATTGATCTGTTCGCGTCCCAATAGCAGAAGCAACGCAATCGCGATCGCGCCAAAGATATCCATTAAAGGCGAACTGATGGCGACCGCAGCCACCGAACGCAAATTCGCGCGAAACAATCGCTGGGCGGCGTCCCGGAATCGCGCAATCTCCCAGCGCTCCATACTGAAGGCCTTCACGATGCGGTTGCCGGTAATGGTCTCGTGCAGGATATTCTGAATGTCCGCCAGTTTGTCCTGGCCGCGACGGGTCGTATGCCTCACCCGCCGCCCAATTCTCCCCGCCGAAAAGATAATCACTGGTACGAACAAAACCAGCACCCAGGCAAACTGCCTGCCCAGCGCCACTACCACCAGCGCCGTAAAAATGAAGGTGAAAAACTGCTGCAGAAACTCTGCCAGAACGCTCGACATCGCATACTGCACCCGCTCAACATCATTGACGATCGTCGAAACCAGAGTGCCCGTCGTGTGCTTCTGAAAAAACGCCGCCGAGCGCTGCAGAATGGAATCGTAGAGGTCATTGCGCAGATCCGTAATCATGCCAAAGCCCGCGTAGTTCACCAGGTACGTGCCCGCGTAATCGCAGATTCCCTTCAGCACGGTGGCCGCCACCAGGGCAAACGCCACCACCGTCCACGGATTCTGAAAGTGTGAGGGAACGAACTGCTGCAGGTAGATGGCACGCCCACTGCCCGGAATCGTAAACAGTTGCATCTCCCGGGACTGCGAACCCGGGTTCAGCACGCGATCAAAAATCGGTCCGATGAGCAGCAAGCGAAAGGCATCCAGCAATCCCACCGCCGCCATCAGCAGTACGGACGCCCCCACTGGCCACCAGTAAGGCGCCGCGTATCGTATGAGGCGTGTCAGTTGCCGCATTGGAGGCTCCCAGTGCGCGGCCACACCCCGCCTGCTACGGATGAAATCAGCATGTGTCGCAAGACTTCATTCTACTTCAGTCGTCGGTCTTTGGTCGTCAGCAAACCCTGTCATCCCGAGCGAACTCAAGAGGGACCCTGCGTTTCCGACCAATGAAGCCTGAAGCCCGCATCACCCTACCCCGGACTGTCCCGATGCACCACCTTCACTCGATACCCCGCCGTGCGCAGGCGTTTGCTGACATCTTCCGCAATCATTACCGAGCGATGCTGCCCGCCAGTACAACCGAATGAAATCGTCAGATAACTCTTGCCCTCCCGAATGTAGTGCGGCAACAGATAGACCAGCAGCTTCGAAATCCGGCTGATGAATTCCTTGGACTGGGGAAACGAGCGAATATATTTCGCCACCTTGGGATCGCGCCCCGTCAGCGGACGAAACTCCGGGACAAAATGAGGATTGGGCAGAAAGCGAACGTCAAACACCAGATCCGCATCCTCCGGAACCCCGTGCCGGAAGCCGAAACTCACGCACGAAACCAGAATATTATTCCCCGACTCCTGCTTCTGGAACCGCTCCGTGATGTGCGCCCGCAGTTCGTGGACGTTGAACTTCGAGGTATCGATGACCACATCCGCAATCGCCCGAATGCGTTGCAAATGCCGACGCTCGGCGGCCAGCGATGCTTTTACCGTGGTTTTGGTGCCTAATGGATGCGGACGCCGGGTCTCGCTGAAGCGGCGCAACAGAACTGAATCCGCCGCTTCCAGAAAAAGCATTTTGGTAGGCAGAACCCGCCGCACCGATTTCACAATCTCAGGCAAAGCTTCCAGTTGCGTGCCCTCGCGAACATCGACCACCAGCGCGGTGCGCTCGATTTCGGAAGACTGGCCAGCCAACTCGGCAAACTGCGGAATCAACGCCACCGGCAAATTGTCCACGCAGTAGTAGCCCAGATCCTCGAACGCCTTGAGCACCGAGGCTTTCCCCGAACCGCTCATCCCCGTGATAATGACCAGCTCGGCGCGCCGGCCGCGGTCGCGGACAACTGGTGAGCTAGTCGGACGTACTCCCTTTTTAGTTGTTCTTGTCGGCCTGCGAAGTGGCATTTGCTGAAATGGTAGCAGGCAGACCTGCCAGCCGCCAGTTACCCATGTAGGCGCAGCGTCCGGACGGAGTCGAGCGACCTTCAAAAGCTGCAAAGGGTGCTGGATTCAACCCCAGCACCCTCTGCACAATCGTTGACTATCACCACTGAACTACTTGAACGCGATGACTCCGAACAGCCCATCCGCGTTGTTGCCCGGCCCAGCGGTAAAGAAGAGCTGATTCGTCTTCCCGTTGTTCGACGACCCACCGCCAAACTCGATGCCCCAAAGCTGATTGATTTCGATCGGCTTGTTGGACGAGTTCACCACGGTGCCGACAAACTTGCCGGTAGAAAGATTGAAACCGTTGATGGTTCCGGTATTGGTGTTATTCGAGACCAGCAGAGTGTTGCTCAGCGGGCCGAAATTCTTCGGTGCGATGGCAAATCCCCAGGGCTGATTCAGCGGTTTTCCCGAAGTAAACCGCTTCACAAACGCGCCAGCTTCCGTGAAGATGTCAATGTATCCGCCGCCCGCGCCCTTCGCGCTGACATAGGAAACGTAAAGTTTTCCGCCGATGTCCTGAACGTTGAACACCACAAAGCCTTTCGGAATCTTCGAATCCGTAAACGATTTTACGAAGGTGAAGTTGCCGTCATATACGTCAATGTGGTTGTTGTTAAAATCGGCGGCGTAAACGAAATTCCCCGTGCTATGGCTGGTGACAGCGAGGCCGGTATAGCTGGCCTTTTTGCTTGAGTTGTTCACCGCGATGAGAGTCGTCGAAGGATCGAAATGCGACCATCCTTGGATAGTCCCATCCAGGGTTCCGAACATGAATGCGGATGGCCAAGTGTCAATCTGGAATTCGGTCGATCCGTTGTAAACGATTCCTGTCGGCGAACCCGGGCCGCTTCCGCTAGCCGAAGGCACAACCACCTGCAGGCTCTGCGGAACTCCGGCGCCGTTGTAAAGTGTGGACCAGCCATTCCATTCATCGCTGACCCAGAATGGACCGCCGGGAGCGTACACCAGTCCCCACGCATTCTGGAGAAGTGGGTCCACGTTCTTGGCTTTGCCCGTCTGATTCGAAGTGAGAGCGGTTTTTGTGTATTGTGCCAGGGCCGGACTGGAAACGAAACCTACCGCCAGTGCGAGCCACAAAGTGAGAGCAATTGTACGAGCCCATTGACGTTGCATGCTGATTTCTCCTTTAGAGTAAAAATTGGTTAGAGGGCGGGGGGAGGACCCAATATCCCACGCAGGTGCGATCGCTAATGTGTATAACCTGCAAGGGCCAGATATTAGGGCTCATCCAGGGGTGTGTTGTCAATAGATTGTCACGGTTTTGTAAAATTCTTCCGAAATCCCCGAAAGCCCATACCTTAGCGCCATTCACCACAAGGCTGGCGTTTCTCGTGGAACTGGTCCCATAAGTCGATTTCGATGGATAAATTTTGAAGGATTAGAGCTTCCAGCCGCGCTGTATGCATTGCAAAATAGGTAGTGACTTTAGGCGTCAGGCAACAGAATCGAATTTCGTTTTCTATCCACCCACGACGTTTTGTCTACAGGTAGTTGGCGGCCGCATTCTTTAGTTATATCTATTAGCTATTGCATGGAAGGTGTTCCACGTGGAACACTACGTCGATTCCCCGCGCCTCGACGCGATGTTACGATGCCAATCAGCTAATCGCATGCCTGAATTTTGTGATGTCGCCCTGCCCGTTCCGCTGGACACTGCGTTCACCTACCGCATCCCGCACGAGATGCAGCCGGTGGTCGGCGGGCGCGTGCTGGTTCCGTTTCGCCAGCAGCGCATGTCGGGCGTGGTCACCGCGCTGCACGATCGCCCTTCCAAAGTTCAAACCAAGAATGTACTGACCGTGCTCGATGCTTCGCCCGTCCTCGATGACCAACTTCTGCGGCTAGGGAAATGGATCGCGGATTACTATCTGGCGCCCCTGGGCGAAGTGTTTCGCACAATGCTGCCGCTGGCCGCTGAATTCAAACGAACGATTGGTTATCGCATCACCAGGGACGGGCAGATGGCGTTGTACCTCGCAGGCACGTCAGGCTCAGCGGCGCGTTCGCGCAAGACGCCCGAGGAACAGCTCGTCGAGTTTCGCGTCCTGGACTACCTTACTGAACGCGAGACCGTGCGGGAAGAGAGCCTGCGCGCGGCCACTCGAGTTTCAAAATCTGTATTAAGTGGAATGCTGCGCAAGAAATGGATCGCGCGTGAAGATCTATCCGACGCGTGCGACGCCACTCGCACTGCAAAGATAGCCTTGTTGAGAACAGCAGAAGGCAAACTGAACTCCAATCAACAAACGTTGATCGAAACTCTGGCTGCGGCTGGCGGGAGGATCGCTGTCGGGACTCTGCAGGCGCTTGAGATCCCACGAACAACGCTCGGGACGCTGGTGAAGCGGGGGCTGGTTGAGATCGTCGAAGAGCCAGTTGAGTTCACGGTCGCGCCCAAAACGATTCGGCCTTCACCCTTAGGTTTTCAGTTCAATTCCGCGCAGCAGGATGCACTGAAAAAGATCGAAGACAGCATACGCGCTGACAAGTTCTCTGGCATGTTGCTGCACGGCGTGACTGGGTCGGGCAAGACTGCGGTTTATCTTGCGGCCATGCGATCGGTGCTTGAAGAGGGACGCTCAGCAATTCTTCTGGTTCCTGAGATCGGACTTACGCCGGCGGTCGCGGCTGATCTGCATCACGTTTTCGGAGATGAAGTCGCTATCCTGCACTCGGCGCTTTCTGATCAGGAGCGGGCGGAGCAATGGCATCGCATCAAGCGCGGCGATGCTCGCATGGTTGTGGGCACACGCTCGGCTGTGTTTGCTCCCGTCTCCAATCTGGCGTTGATGATCGTCGATGAGGAGCAGGATTCGTCCTACAAGCAGGAGGAGACGCCGCGCTATCATGCGCGCGACGTGGCCGTGATGCGGGCCAAAATGGCAGGCGCAGTCGTGGTGCTCGGCTCGGCTACACCTTCGCTCGAATCTTATTTCAACGCGAAGAAAAGTAAGTATGCACTGCTTGAATTGCCGGATCGCGTGGAGCAGCGGCCGCTGCCTGAGGTCGAGATCGTTGACATGAGGCAGGAGTTTCAGGAGACAGGGAAAGAGCAGGTGATCTCGCGGAAGCTGATAGAGGAAATCAAGCAGCGGCTGGATCGCAAAGAGCAGGTAATGGTGCTGCTCAATCGCCGCGGATATTCGCCCGTGGCACTGTGCCGGGCCTGCGGGAACCGGATGGAATGCAGGAATTGCGCCATTTCGATGACGCATCATAAGCGCTCGAATCGGATGGTATGCCACTACTGCGGATTCGTCGCGCCGGTGCCGAAGGTCTGCGGCGAGTGTGGCAGCGAGTACGTTTATTTTCTCGGGACGGGATCGGAGAAGCTGGAAGAGTTGTTGCATGGGTTGTTTCCGCAGGCGCGCATCGGGCGGCTCGACCGGGACACGGTTCGCGGAAACGAAGATTTTGAGCGAGCGCTCAACGCGCTCAACGAAGGCGAGCTTGATCTGCTGGTGGGGACGCAGATGATCGCGAAGGGTCACGACATTCATGGGGTCACGCTGGTGGGCGTGGTCGGAGCGGATGCGGCTTTGGGGTTTCCGGATTTTCGCGCGGCGGAGCGTACGTTTCAATTGCTGACTCAGGTGGCGGGACGCGCGGGGCGCGGACAGACTCCGGGCAAAGTTATTTTGCAGACTTATTTTCCGGATCACTATGCGGTGCAGTACGCGGCGCAGCACGACTTTGTCGGGTTTTATGAGAAGGAATTGCGCTTTCGCAGCTGGATGCACTATCCGCCGTACAGCGCGCTGGCGAACGTTCTGGTGCGCAGCGACAAACTGGATGAGGCTCTGCGCTGGTCGGGCATTTTGGGCAAGTGGTTCGAGAAGACGCGGCATGAAGGCATTCGCGTGTTGGGCCCGGCAGCGGCGCCGATTGTTCGGTTGAAGCAGGACTATCGATATCATTTTGTTTTGAAGTCCGTCAGCCGGGAGAAGCTTAATGCGACGCTAAGATCGATGCTCATCTATGCGGCGCAAGAAAAGATTCCGCGGACGCAAGTGATTGTGGATATGGATGCGGTTTGGTTGATGTAGAAGGGAGATTAAGGCAGATAAGCCCACGCCTTTACATAAACGTAAGGGTGGGCCATTCGGCCCGAGGCATTTCCGGATTGAGATTGTCGCCTCCCACCCTTGTCGCAAAGTGCGCGACAAGGGTGGGGCACCCCTCAGTGTTAATTGGATTAGCAACGGGCGAAGACCCTGGGCCACCCGCGGGGACTGGTTTTTGCCCTGCCAATTACTTCGTGATGCGCCACACTGTTCCGTAGCCGCCGGTACCTCCGTTTATGGTGGTGCCGTAGATACGGCCCGTGGAGTCCAGAATCAGACCGCCGTAAAGATATTTGCCGTCTGTCCCGCCGGTGAAGTCGTGCAGCAGGGTGAACTTGCCGTTCTTGTGAATTTCGAACACAGTTCCGAAGCCAGATGCGCCGCCGGTGTTGGTGCTGCCGTAGATGTTTCCGTCCGCGTCTAGGATCACACCGGCGAGAGGCGATTGCCCGTCCGACGCGCCGGAGAAGTTGTGCAATATGGTTTCTGTACCGTTCTTGCTTACCTTCCACACGACTCCCATGTTCGAGGTCCCGCATCCTCCGGTGCCGCCGTACATATTGCCGTTCGCATCCACGGCCGGAGTTCCGTAGGGATAGCAGCCATCGGTGGTTCCGGCAGTGAAGCTGTGCAATACCGTCAACTTACCCTTTGGACCCAGCTTGTAGAGAATTCCTTCGCCGGAAGTCCCTCCTTGCGAGGCGACGCTGTAGAGGTCGCCCTTCGCATCCATGTAAAAGCCTGCGGACGAGGGGTAGCTGCCGTCGTTAGGCCCACCGGTGAAACTGTGCAGCACGGTTTCCTTGCCGGTCTTGCTGATCTTGAAGACCACTCCGAGGTTGGCAGTGCCGCCGTTTTCCGTGGTGCCATAAAGATTTCCGGCTGCGTCACGGTACAAACCGGCGTAGGGGTAAACTCCGTCGGAGCCACCGGTGAAGCTGTGCAGCACGGTTTCCTTGCCGCCGGGAGTGAGCTTGAAGACCACTCCGATATTGGAAGCGCCGCCGTATTGGGTGGTGCCGTAAAGATTGCCGGCCGCGTCCCGGACTAAAGGCGCGTAGGGATACTGTCCGTCTGTACAACCAGTGAGCGAGCAGAAGTTGTACAGCACGGTTTCCTTGCCCGTCTTGCTAACCTTGAACACTACTCCCGCGAAGGCGGCGCCGGCGTAGTCGGTGGTGCCATAAAGATTGCCGGCTGCATCCTGGATTACGGCGGGGAATGGGTCTCCGCCATCTGCCGCGCCGGTGAAGCTGTACAGCGCCTTTAGCGTCTGTGCTGGCGCTGGTTGAGTTGCGAATAGAGTGAGCAAGCCTGCGAAGGCCAGAATGGCGGTGGACGCAGTAATTCTAGAA
>Ga0210393_10000360_pt1 | contig 41416 bp, 39 predicted proteins | sample IncBWC27OmetaG_FD_160068 | JGI IMG/M metagenome (GOLD analysis project Ga0210393, IMG submission 160068) | Forest soil microbial communities from Barre Woods Harvard Forest LTER site, Petersham, Massachusetts, United States - Inc-BW-C-27-O ...
ATCGAGCTGTCTCGCGCGCTGGAGATTTTCGACGGTGATCTGCAATGGGAAGAGAGGATTGCGCAGTTCATGGGCAAGCCGCCGCGCCAATTCGCGCCACGCGGCGACGCGCTCGGTCTGTAGCAATCGGTCGCGCTGGACGGAGAGCGTGCGCGTCATATCGTTGAAGGCGATGCCGAGCTGGCCAATCTCGTCGACGCCGTACACATCGATGCGCGTTTCCCAGCGGCCTGCTGCGACTTCGCGAGCGCCATCGGAGAGTTCTGTCACCGGCTTCGTGATTTTGGCGGCAATCCACAAACTCAAGAGCAATCCGATGAGCAACGCGACCGCGGCTACGGCTGCCGACGTCCCGAAGATGCGGTTCCGCAGCAGCACCATCTCGAGTTGCGAGCTCCCGACGAGCAGCACGCCGAGCACATCGTTATTTCGGCCAATGAGCGGCATGGCGTGGAAAGTTTCGGCGGAGCCCGCGTCGGAACTCCAATCGATCGTCTGCACCACGATCTGCGGTTGTTTTCGAACCTGATCGATCATGGGCTGCAACTTATCGGGCTGATCAACGTCATCTTTGCCGCCGCTGAGTAGCATCGCGGAGTTGAAACCCGGCTCCAGATTGACATAGAGGAGAGCGCGCATTCCGGATGGGAGGACGAGCTTCGAGAGAAAATTCTGATCGACGCGGCGACCGCCGACGATGTACAGATTTTTGTCGTTGCCGCCCGACACGGTACGAACCGACGCGAGCGAGAGCGCGGCGCCGTCGGGTAAATCCTCTTTTTTCAGGAATGGCGGAATCGTGTTCCAGTCTTTGGTCGCGGTAAGCCACGCGGCTTTCGTGCCCACCCGCGCGGGAAATTGCGCCGATGAAATGATCGTACCGTCCCATCCGGCATACTCCACGAAATCGAGTTGATGGTCCTGCGCCGCGCCGTTGGCGTCGTGGACATACAAAGACTGATCGGCGTTGGGCCGCGCCAAGTCGATTGCAGTGCGCAAGCTGATGTCGGCATCAGCGGCATTCTTAACTTGCTGCGCGACCTGTTCGCGGCTCTGCTCGTACTCTTTCTTGAATTGGGAAATGATGGCGGTCGTGCGCTGCGCGTCTATTTCTTCGAACGCGGCTTGTGTGTAGCGAGTCACGCCGTAAGCAACAACACACACCGAACCAATGACGGTCAGAACGAAGATTAAGGAGAGTTTGGTTCGAAAGCTCATTGGCGGACGCCTCCGAAAAAGGCGGGCCAGCGCGACGCGTGCGCAGAACGCCGGTGGCGAGCCAACTCTGTCGGATTTGCGTAGCGCGGGGTCATGGTGCCGACAAACGGTAAACCAAAGTAGCAACAAAGGATACCGTGATCGAAGCCGCGGCAAAAGAGGCGCGTGGCCGACGATGACGGCGATTGCAACGTCGCGAGCGGCCGGCAAATTTGGGAGCAATCTGCCGACCGCCGGTTCTGGAACATCGCTCGTTGTGAAGGGATCTGCTCATCAAATTACGGCCGGCGTGTTGAGTTTTTCTTTGCCTTCGATGCGGACAAAGTAGATGATCCATCGTCGGAGCCGTTGTCGGAGTCGGCGGAAGAGCCTGCGCCGACTCCGGAGAACGCTGAGCGAAAAACGTCGTTCGCGAAGAAGTTCTTGCCATCGACCGGCACCATCATGATTTGCAGCTTGTCGGACAAGCGCTCGGCGATGATTTTCTGAATGAGCATCGGGTTCGACTTCAATACCGCCGCTTCATATTTCATGCGTTCGGAGTCGGCGGCGGCGGTGACGCGAATGCGGTTCGCTTCGGCTTCGGCGAGATTGCGCTGGCGTTCGACTTCGGCCTTGCTGTCGATAATTTTTGCCTGCGCCGCCGCGTCGGCGTTTTGCAGCGTGGCTTCTTTGCGCGCTTGCGCTTCGAGTTTAGTTTGCTCGATCTGCTTCTGCTTCAGCGGCAGCGTGTATTGCATCGCGTCCGACTCAGCTTTTGCCTGCAAAACACGAACCTGCGCTTGGGCTTCGGCCTGCTTCACTTCCCGCGCCTTTTGCGCCTCGGCCTCCAGTTCCGCGATGCGAACTTGCTTCTGTTTGATTTCCTGATCGGTGCCGAGTTGTTCGTTTTGCTGCTCCTTCAAGAGCAGGCCTTCGAGGCCGTTCGCGTATTGGTCGGGCAGCTTCAGATCACGCAAGAGAACTTCGCGCACAATGATGCCGTCGCTCGCGAGGCGCGCGGTGATTGCGTTTGCCGCGGTGGTGCGCAGCTCTTCGCGTTTCGTCGCGAAGATTTCTTTCGTAACGTAATTTGGCGCGATCTGGCGATAGATCGTGGCAACAGTCGGCGCGACCACCTCTTCTCCGACCGCTTGCGGAAGGTTCGCGTGAATGTAACTCAGTCGTTGCGGATCGAGCCGATAGCGCACGCTGACGGCGAGCCCGATGTTCAATCCTTCTCGCGCTTGGATCAGCAGGACCTCTCCATCGGTCGCCGGAGTCTTTGCGGCCGAGACGCGCTGCTTCACAACTTTGTCGCTTGCCTTCGACGCACCGTCGCCATCGTCGGCGGATTGTAGTTGTGCCGGCTCGTAGGCTCGCGTCGTGTACACCTGTTCGCGCGTATCGTAGAGCACCACACTATCGATCAGCGGCGTGACGATGTGTACGCCGGGATACAAGGTTGCCGGCCGCGCTCCCCAGATCTGGCTGACTCGAACTCCAGCGGCGCCGTCGGGCACAACGATAATGCTGAGCGCCAGCAGCAGCGGGACGACCGCCGAGATCACCAACTTCCGCGCGAGCTGCCATCGCACCGGTCGCAACGGATGTTCAATGTCGCGAAGTAGATTTGCCGCCGCAGACTCGCTACTCGTTGCCTCGCCGGCCGACGATGCACTTGCGGCATCTCGCCGCAGCAATCGCCGCAACTGCGATGAAATATAAATGTCATAGATCACCAGCGCCGCCGCGCTTCCAAACAGCCCCACTCCCGCCATGATCAACAAATATTTGAGCACTAACATCGCGATCTCCTCTCCACTTCGAGCATCCATCCATCGCGCGGATTTTTGCCCAGCCGCGCAATCCGAACACACCGATCAACTTGGACTAACGACTAGCGATGCCCGGCGTAGGCTCGCGCCAATTGACCGGTGCCGTGCGCCAACTCCGTTCGGACGACGCCCTGCCGATTTGCCGTCGCCGGCTGCATCGACCGCATCGCCAACCGCAACATCGCCCACTGAACCACCGAGGCCAAAGCCAAAGCCCCGACCGTGGCTACCGCCAAAACGGTCAAATCGAGCAAAGCGTCCATGTCTGCCTCCTGCACTGCGCAGAACAGAGAGGCAGACCAACAGCCACAACCTATCTTGTGTATTTACAGCCAGTTACGGAACGTCTGGTGGTCAAAAATGTGGTTCTACAAACACGGTTGTATTGCGATGAACACAACCCTGCGGCCTCTCAAGGGGCGAACGAGCGGGTCAGTCCGCCCTTTTTTCGGCAACGTGTCCGGCACCTGCCGACTCAAAAACTGTTGTGCTACCCTAGGCGCGAGAACTCACTCATGAACCGCACTTCTGGCCTTCTCATCGGCCGCATCTTCGGCATCCCGATCTTCATCGACTCGAGCTGGTTCATTATTTTCGCGATCATCACGTGGTCGCTCGGTGTGCAGTTCACGCAGCAGCATCCGCAGTGGACGCCGGTGCAGCACTGGTCGGTCGGCGCAGCGACCAGCTTTCTGTTTTTCGCGTCGATCCTTTTTCACGAGCTTTCGCATAGCGTCGTCGCGCACCGCTATAAGATTCGCGTCGATTCCATCACTCTGTTTGTCTTCGGAGGCGTGGCCCGGATTACGAAGGAGGCGCCGACCGCGATGCAAGAGTTCAACATCGCGGTCGCCGGGCCGGTTTCGAGTTTGTTTCTGGCGGGCGTCTTCTACCTGCTGACGCTTCGGTTTCCCTACGGCACGATGGTGGGAGCGTTGGGAACGTGGCTCTGGGAAATCAACCTGACGCTTGCGCTTTTCAACCTGCTGCCGGGATTCCCTCTCGACGGCGGACGGATATTTCGCTCGATCGTTTGGGGCATCACGAAAAATTACAATCGCGCCACGAAAATTGCCGGTGCCAGCGGAAAGCTGATCGCGTACGGCATGATTATTTTCGGCGCTTGGGCGGCGTTCAGCACGCGGCAGTGGGGGCCGCTGTGGTACGCGTTCATCGGATGGTTTTTGTTGAATGCGGCGAGAGAGAGCGTGGCTCAGGTCACGATTCGCGAAACGCTAGCAGGCTTGCGCGCTGCGGATGTGATGAGCCAAGAGATTCCGACCATCGCGCGCGACATATCGCTGGAAGAATACAGTCATGAGGTGCTTCGCACCGGGCGGCGCTGCCACCTTGTCATCACGGGCGAGCGATTGGTCGGCATGATGAACGTACATACGCTCAATACCGTGCCGCGCGAAGAGTGGGCACACATGTCGGTGCAGGCGGTGATGATCCCGCGGGACAAGATTCTTTGGGCGACGCCGCAAGAGCCGCTTCTTGGCTTGCTGGAGCGATTGTTGATCAACGACATCAATCAGATGCCGGTGGTTACCGCCACGGAGCCCGCGGATGGCGAGGCTGACGCGAAACCGGAGCCGCCCAGTCCGAAGGCTGACGCAGTCGCGGCTGAACTCGGTGTTGAAGCGGGAGCGCCCGATCCGACGGTTGCGGATCATTACGTGCCGACGAGCAATGCGCAGATTATCGGGATGATCAGCCGCGATTCGATTCTTCGCGTGATGCGCACGCGGGCTGAGGTTGGGGCTGCGGTTCCTGCTGAATAGGTCCCTCACCTCTTTGCGCAAGCGGCGACGTTCTTGCGGTGCTGGTTGTCGTTTTTAGACGACTGCAGCCCAACTCTACTGGCTATCCGAGCACGAAAACCGCCGGCAAGATGCCGGCGCTACCAAAACCGGTTTTATTTGCGTTTTTCGATCTTTCCCCAGATTCCGGTTTTTGGACGGAGGGTGATCGAGGCGGCTGGGATGATTTCTTTTCCGGGCACCAGCGAAATTCGGAATTGTTGAGCTAACGTGGCGAGCAGGAGGCTCGCTTCCATCACGGCGAAATTGTTGCCGATGCATTGCCTCGGTCCGCCGCCAAACGGAAAGTAAGCGAATCGCGGCAGCCGCTTCAGCAAATCGCTCTCCCAGCGCTCGGGTCGAAATTCCAGCGGAGCATCGAACCATCGCGGATCGCGATGAACGACCCACTGCGCCAACGAAACGCCGCAGCCTTTCGGGATTGGATAACCCGCGATCTCGGTGTCTTCGATCGCGACTCGTGCCATGCCCCAGGCGGGCGGGTAGAGCCGCATCGATTCGGAAATCACTTGACCCGTGTAGCGGAGGTTCGGGAGATCTTCGACAGTCGGCGCGCGACGTCCGAGAATGCGATCGAGTTCTTCGTGCAGATTTGCTTCGACATTCGGATTCTGCGCGAGCAACATCCACGTCCAGGACAGCGCATTCGCAGTCGTCTCGTGGCCTGCCAGAAAAATCGTGATGGATTCGTCGCGCAATTGCCGGTTGGTCATGCGGGAGCCATCGTCGTCGCGCGCGGCCAGCAACATCGACAGCAGATCGCCGTTGTCGACGCCGCTGGCGCGGCGCTCATCGATGAATCGATAGATGATGCGGTTGAGCTTCGCGGTCGCGATCGTCGCGCGGACTTTTCGCGGCGTCGGCAGCCACGTCGGCGTGAGGATCAGCTTTCGAAAATCGGAGTTGAGCTGCATGATCGCTTCCAGCGCGTGCCCGACGCGCTTGGCCTCGCGATCCACATCCGCATCGAAGAGCGTCTTCGCCACGATCGACAGCGTCAGGCGCATCATCTCCGCGTGAATGTCGCGTTCGCCGCCGTCGCTCCATTCGCTCGCGATGCGCGATGCGTAGCGCACCATCGTGTCGGCGTAGCTCGTGACCCGGCCGCGGTGGAACGCGGGCTGCGCGAGTCGCCGCTGCCGCAACCAGAAGTCGCCTTCGCTGGTCAGCAATCCGTTGCCGAAAAGCTGCTTGTTCTTTCGCAGGATGCGGCCTTTGATGAATTTACGATTGTCGGTGACGAGCACCTGCTCGATGTAGTCTGGATGGCTGATGAAGAAGACGCGAAAGTTGTAGTAGCGCATCGTGACGATGTCGCCGTAATCGCGCTGCAGCGTCGGCATGTAGGCGAGCGGGTCGCGGCTGTAGATTTTGAAACTCGCCGTCCACGATTCGGGCGAAGGGCCGGGCGGGAGTTTGGCTGGGGTGGCTGCGCTCACGATTCAACTATACCGCGTATGACAATTTTGATTTCTCACGCGAGATCTACGAAGCTCCGTTGGGTCGAATGGCGCTGAATCGAAATCCACCGACGCGAGAGTCGAGTTGGACGCGGGAGAAACCGGCGGCAGAAAGGCGTTCGGCGATGTCTGCACGATCGATGGGAACAAAAACGCTGCCGATGTGAATTACTCGGTGCAGCAGGTTGTCTTCGATTTCGAACGCGTGGAAAGAACCGCCCGGCCGCAGCACACGATAAGCTTCGCGAAACGCGCTCTCCTGAGCGGCGCGCGTCCGGAGATGGTGCAACATGAGAACGGCTACAGCTGAAGAAAATGTTTGATCCGCAAACGGCAACGCAGAGGCGTCAGCTTGCACGACGGCATTTCGATTCTTAGCCGCAAGATCGGCGGCAAATGTGTGACTCCACTCGAGACTCGTCACTCGCGGGGCAAGTCGCCGCAAAGCCTCGGTGCCGGCGCCTGGACCAGCGCCGAGTTCAAGCACGTGGTCTCCCAACGAGTTTCCGGCGACGACCCACGGCAACAAGTGATCGCGCGTGATCCGTTGCCAGAACCCCGTCGAGCAAAACCAGTTTTCGAGTGCGTTCAATTGCCTTCGCCAAGTGCGCTTGCCGGTGCGCGTTATCACCGGCGCATCATTATTTATTGATCAGCGCCATCATCACTTCCGGATAGCGTGCGCCGGCAGCCGCGCCGTGCGGTGCGACTTCTTCAATCTTGCGCAGATCTTCCTGCGTCAACTTCACGTTCGCGGCGCCAGCGTTGTCTTCGAGGAATTGACGTCGCTTCGTACCTGGAATTGGAATGATGTCCGGCCCTTGCGCCAACAACCACGCCAACGCCAGCTGGCTTGCGGTGCAACTTTTCTCTTTCGCCAGCGATTCCACCTGGGCGACGAGATCGAGATTTTTTTGAAAATTCTCGCCCTGAAAGCGCGGCGAATTTCGGCGGTAGTCGTCCTTGTCAAAATCTTCGAACTTCTTGAACTGACCGGTGAGAAATCCCCGCCCGAGTGGGCTGTAGGCGATGAATGCGATGCCGAGTTCGCGCGTCGTCGGCAACACTTCCTGTTCTGGATCGCGCGTCCACAACGAATATTCCGTCTGGAGCGCAGCGATCGGATGCACGGCCGCAGCGCGACGAACGGTTGCGGGACCCGCCTCGGACAAACCGATGTGGCGAATTTTCCCTGCTTTCACGAGATCAGCCATAGCGCCGACCGTTTCCTCGATCGGCGTGCTTGGGTCAACGCGATGTTGATAATAGAGATCGATCGAATCCACTCCGAGCCGCTTCAGGCTCGCGTCGCAGGAAGCTTTCACGTACTCAGGCTTGCCACTGACGCCGCGCACACTCGGGTTCGCCTTGTCACGCACGATGCCAAACTTCGTCGCGAGAAAAACCTGATCGCGCTTTCCACGGATCGCCTTACCCACCAAAATCTCGTTGTCTCCGTAACCGTATACGTCGGCCGTATCGAGGAAATTCATCCCCAGCTCGATCGAACGGTGAATCGTCGCGATCGATTCGTCGTCATTCCGGGAGCCGTAAAACTCCGACATCCCCATGCAGCCCAATCCCAGTTCCGACACTTGCGGGCCAAACTTCCCGAGTTGTCGCGTTTGCATATGCTTGCTCCCGTTTGGATTTTCGATGAGTTTGCTTCGTGTGATGCCGCGACGTCAAATCCGGATACAAGCCAGGCTAAAGCGCGATCCTTAGGGCGTTGCAGCCACGCTACCAGTCATGGCGAAGCGTACCGTGGTCGATTATTCTGGCAAGAATTAGATATCGATGCTACACGACGACGAAGCCAAATTGAGCGAGCCTGAGCGCGAACAGCGCGACCTGCGAGATGGTGCGCCCGCGCCATCCGAAGTCGAGCCACTCACAAGAAACAATGATGAGGCAATCGGCGACCAGTCGCTCGCACGGCGTACCTCGTCAGCCGGCAACTCGCCAGCGTCCACCGATTCGACCGAAGAGCCCATCGGCAAATGGCTGAAATTTTGGCAGGGCGTGTTGCACGTCGACACGTCGAAGATGGATCTCGGCATCGGCTTTCGAAATGCGCTCGGCGTCGCATTGCCGCTTGCCGTCGGAATCGCGCTCAAAATGCCGCTCGGCGGACTGGCCGTGGCCAGCGGCGCGCTCAACGTTTCGTACTCCGACGGTCACGACCCCTACTGGCGGCGCGCAAAACGCATGCTGGCCACCAGCGCCCTCTGCGCAATCGCAGTTATGGCCGGAGGATTATCCGGCCACTATTCCGTGCTCGCCGTGCTGTTGTCGTCCTTCTGGGCATTTTGGGCAGGATTTGTAATCGCGTTGGGTCCGACGGCCGAAAGCCAGGGAGTGATCAGCGTCGTTGTGCTGATCATCTTCGCCGCTCAGGTTCTGACGCCCGAACGCGCGTTGCAAGCGGGCGTTCTCGCTTTCGGCGGCGGCGTTTTGCAGATGTTGTTTTCGATCCTGCTCTGGCCGGTTCATGCGTACGACCCTGAACGCCGCGCGCTATCCAATCTTTATCTAACGCTCGGCAAAGCTGCTGCCGACCCTGCGCAGCTGATGCGTTCGTCGCCGCCGGGAGTCGAAGCCAGCACCGCCGCCCAGGAAGCGCTCGCCGCGCGACTTTCCGATCACAGCGGCATCGGCGAACGCTTCCGTTCGCTGCTCAATCAAGCCGAGCGCACGCGCCTGCGCCTGTTCACTCTCGGCCGCTTGCTGCGCCGCATGCGCCGCGAAAAATTCGGATTCGCTCCCGCTGAAATGGTCGAGCACTTTCTCGAATCGATCTCATATGTGATGACCGCGATCGGCGAATCTCTCCGCCAAAACGCGCCGCTCAAAATCGACGACGCCTGGCTGACCGCGATGCACGTCGAGACCGAGACGCTCCGCGAAGCGCACGAGAGCACCGAGCGGACGTTTCTGGTTGCAGTCGTGCGTGACGCCCGCCGGCAGATGGACGCTATCAGCGGCCAAATTCGCACCGCGATCAAGATGGCCGGCGACATCACTCCCGAAGGGATCGAGAAGAGCCAACAAAGCGAGAAGCGCTTGCCGTGGAAGATGCGTTTCACCAGCCTGCTACCGCGGCTTGAGGCAAATTTCAGTCTTCGCTCGGCCGTTTTCCGGCATGGCGTACGACTCGCCGCAGCGGTAGCGGTTGCGGAAACGCTTTCTCGAACTCTCGAAACGCCGCGGGCGTACTGGCTTCCGATGACCGCAGTGCTGGTGCTGAAGCCCGAGTTCACCGTCACATTCACCCGCGGACTGCTGCGCATCGCGGGAACGATCCTCGGGCTGCTCCTGGCCACGGCGATGTTTCACTTTCTCCCTGCCGGCATTGGACTCGAAGTCCTCCTCATCGGCGCATTCGTCTTCCTGCTCCGCTGGATCGGCCCGGCGAACTACGGCATCTTCGGAGTCGCGGTTAGCGCGCTCGTGGTGCTGATGATCGCGATCACCGGCGTCGCACCAAAGGACGTCATCTGGGCGCGCGGACTCAACACGCTGATCGGCGGAACGCTCGCGCTCATTGCTTATGCGGTTTGGCCGACGTGGGAGCGCACGCAAGTCGACGAAGTCATGGCGCGCCTGCTCGATTCGTACCTCATGTACTTCACAAACGTCGTCGAATACCTCGAGGGCAACCCGAACGTGACGCCTGTGAACCTCGACCGCCTGCGCCTTGCGACCCGCCTCGCGCGCACCAACGCGATGGCCTCCGTCGATCGTATGCAAGGCGAGCCTTGGACGCGACCCAAGGACGTTCCGCTGCTCACCGGCATGCTCACGAGTTCGCATCGCTTTCTGCATGCAGTCCTCTCGGTCGAAGCAGGCTTCGTTCCGGGACACGGCACGAAGATTCGCGACGAGTTTCGGGTTTTCGCGACGGACGTGAAAACGACGCTCGCCGGCCTGGCCGCCGAACTCCGCCATACTCGTCCGGCAGGGCACAAATGGCCAGACCTCCGAGAGGATCACCGCCGGCTGATCCAGAATCCCCTCGGCATCTACGAACAATACGCACTCGTAAACGTGGAAGCGGATCGCATGACCAACAGCCTCAATACTTTGCGTGAACAGGTCGAACGCTGGTCGAAAAGAAAATCGGAAGCGCGGCAACCCAGGTAGAAGATGAGCTAAGAGATGGAGGGCGGTATGACGACGCAAGATTTGAAGTCGCGATCAACGAGACGGGAAATTCTGGGGCGGTGGAAGCTTCTCGCCCTGGCAATTGTCAGCCTTGCTCCACTCTCAGCCGCGATGCCATACTTCGCGAGCCCACTCTCGGCGTTCCAGGCAGCCCACACCGGCGAAAAACGACCTGGCCTGCCAGCCCCTCCTCCCTCGGCCGATCCTGACAACCAAGATCAAAACGCTCCGAAGGGCATCGATCCGCAGACGGCAAAACGCGTCATGGCCGCCAAAAACGAAAAGGAGTTTCGCGAAGGCGTCGAAAAGCTCTACGAAATGGCGACCGAACTGAAAGACGAGCTCGCCCAGGCCCCGAAAATGAACGTGCTTTCCGTTCGTATGTATAAGAAAACAGAAGAAATCGAGAAGCTGGCGAAGCAGCTGAAAAGCAAAGCCAAGGGCGGATGAAACGCTCACCCGCAAGACATTTCCACTGCATCTTCCGGCTTACAGAGCGTATCCAAGAGAGGAAAGCGCGAGCTTTAACCAATTGCGGAAAGGAACGGTGAACTATGAGTCCCAAGAATGGCAAAACGAACTCAGGACAAAGTTACTCGACCATCGAGACGGGCAGCGAGCGTTCGCGCCCGATTTTGCATCAGAAGGCGCGCGAAATTCAGCCGTACAACAAGATCGCGAAGCTCCCGATTGGGCTTGATGAAGAGGTGTGCGCCGACAGCGTGGAAAACCTGAACCAGCTGCTCGCCGACACGATCACCCTGCGCGACATGTACAAAAAACACCACTGGCAGGTCGCCGGCCACACTTTCTACCAGCTCCACCTGCTTTTCGACAAACATCACGGCGAACAGGACGAATTGGTGGACTCCATCGCCGAGCGCATTCAGCTCCTGGGAGGAATCAGCATCGCCATGGCGCACGACGTCGCCGAAACCACAATGATCCCGAGGCCGCCGCGCGGGCGCGAAGAAGCGCCCGTTCAAATTTCGCGCCTCCTCGAAGCCCATGAGCTCATCCTTAAGGAAGCACACACCATAGCCAAGCAAGCCGCCGACGCGGGCGATGACGGCACGAACGATCTCGTCGTCAGCGAGATCATTCGAACCAACGAGCTGCAAGTCTGGTTCCTGGCCGAGCATCTCGTCGATGTGCCCCTGGTGAAGGCAGATGATGCCGGCACGGCCGAGCCGGTGAAGGCAAAGGCAGCTTCGGCGAAGGCTTAAGGTCTTATCCGACAGCAAGATAGCCACATCAAAAACAAAAAGACTGCTCGAAAGCCCGGCGATCATTTCGCTGGGCTTTCCTGTTTCTGAGCCCAGGGCTCGCCGATCTGCCTCGCATGTCTTACGAAGGAAAAAGGACCCGAGCCTCAGGGATTGCCTGTATGGGGAATGAACACCATCCGAGGCATGCTCGCTTCAGCCGATTTGCCCCGTTGCCAGGATCACCAAGTCCGGAATTGGAAAACAGCATTCAACGCATCGGGAATTTGCATTGGACTTGAGCGAGGTCGGCTCCTAAATTTAGGTCCCTCCGGTAGTTGAACAGGGATAGCTATAGACAGCTGGCAATATGCATGGCGAAATGCGACCTGGATGTTGTTTCAAAATTGGCTTGAGTTTCTCGGCGTAGCGGCGGACGCTGGCTCAGGCATGCGGAAAGACCGATGAGCGCTTCAGCAGTGCCATCACGCGTGGGAACACTACCTCCACTCCCCGACGAGCAATACGGAAAAGCCTACGACGAGATGTTCAGCGCGCACGAAGTCGCGCGTCCGCATTACCAAGCGCTGCAGCGAACACTGTTGCGGCTCGACCCGGAAGAACTTCGCCGCAGCCAGCAGGCCGCCGACCTCACATTTTTGCAGGAAGGGATCACCTTCACGGTTTACGGCAGCAAGGAAGGCACCGAGCGGATCTTTCCGAACGATCTCATCCCTCGAATTATTCCCGCGCAGGAATGGGCACAGATCGAACGCGGGCTGACGCAACGTCTGACCGCGCTGAATCTCTTCCTGCGCGACATTTACCACGAAGGCCGAATCCTTACCGAGGGGATAGTCCCGCGCGAACTGATCTACAGCTGCAAACACTTCCGTCGCGAAATGCGTGGGATCAATGTCCCGCGTGACATTTACGTCAATATTTGTGGCACCGATCTGGTGCGCATGCCCGACGGCAGCTTCGCCGTACTCGAAGATAATCTCCGCGTCCCCAGCGGCGTCTCGTACATGCTGGCGAACCGCAAAGTCTTGAAGCGCGTGTTCCCTTCGATGTTTCAGGACTACGGAGTCTGGCCCATCGATCACTACCCGCAAGCTTTGCTGGCCACGTTGCGCAGTCTCGCGCCAGAGAATTCGCCGTATCCGCAAGATCCGACAACCGTATTGCTCACTCCAGGCGTGTCGAACTCCGCCTATTTCGAACACACATTTCTAGCGCAGCAAATGGGCGTCGAACTTGTCGAAGGACGCGACCTGCTTGTCCACGACAACGTCGTCTACATGCGCACCACCGCCGGCCCCCGCCGTGTCGACGTCATCTACCGCCGCGTCGACGACGATTTTCTCGATCCGCTCTGCTTCCGCCGCGATTCCATTCTCGGCGTGCCCGGGCTCTTCAACGCCTATCGCGCAGGAAACGTCACTCTTGCCAACGCTATCGGCACCGGAGTCGCCGATGACAAAGCCGTTTACGCCTACGTGCCCGAAATCATTCGTTTCTATCTCAACGAAGACCCGATCCTACAAAACGTTCCAACATTCTTGATGAGCGACGACAAACAGCGCGATCACGTGCTCGGCAATCTCGAAAAAATGGTGGTGAAAGCCGTTGGTGAGTCCGGCGGCTACGGAATGTTGATCGGTCCTCATAGCTCGCAACAGCAGCGCGACGATTTTCGAGCGCGCATTCTCGCCGAGCCGCGCAACTACATCGCCCAGCCGACCTTGGCGCTCTCTTGCGCACCGTGCCTCATCGACGGCGAAGTCGAATCGCGTCACATCGATTTGCGCCCTTACATTTTGATGGGCGAAAAGGTCACGCTCGTTCCCGGCGGACTGACGCGCGTCGCGCTGCGTAAAGGCTCGCTCGTCGTGAATTCATCCCAGGGTGGTGGCAGCAAAGATACTTGGGTGCTCCGCGCCGACGACGGCGACGGCCGCTCGCTCAAACCGGCAGACGTCGCCGTAAAAGGATTGAACGGAAGGGGCGGCGCAGGCTCCGTCGCAACATCAGGTGCGGGCTCATGAGGCCGCCGCGCAACTATTTCGTTCGCGCGCTCAAGCGCGATGCAGGAATGTTGTCGCGCGTCGCCGACAGCCTCTATTGGATGAGTCGCTACCTCGAACGCGCCGAGCACACAGCCCGGCTACTCGACGTTGAGTTGCAGCTCTGGCTCGATCAATCCGCCGAAGCAGGCGCGGGACGCTGGCGATTTCTGCTTGAAGCGCTGCGCACTCCCGCCGCGCAAGGTCCGACTGATCCGACCGTGCTTGTCGATTCGCTCGTCTTCAGCCGCAGAAATTCGTCGTCGATTGTCTCGTGTATCGCGACCGCGCGAGAGAACTTGCGGCATGTGCGCGAACAATGCAGCTCCGAAATGTGGGAACAGTTAAATCGACTGTATCTCGACGTCATGGACTCGCGCCCGGATGCGCGTCCCGAAGAATCGTGGATGCTGAAATCCCACGGCTTTTTCCGCGCGGTGCAGGAGGGCGCGCACCTCTTCCAGGGCATCACCGACGGCACCATGAGTCATGGCGAAGGCTGGCAGCACATTCAGCTCGGGCGCTATGTAGAGCGCGCCGACACACTCGCCTGCTTGATGGAAACCCACTTCAAGCGAACAAATACGTCGGCCGACCCGGCTGCCGACCAGGTCGTTGAAAGCGACGAGTATCTCGAGTGGGTTGGCTTGTTGCGCGCGTGCGTTGCATTCGAAGCGTATTGCAAGGCCCATACCGCGGCGATCCGGCCGCTCCGCGTTGCGGATTTTTTGGTGCTCAATCCGGAATTCCCGCATTCCATCCGATTCGCCGTCGATCGAGTGAACGCCGCGCTGCACATCGTCGGCGACCTGACCGAGCGCAAAGCAAAAACACCCACCCGTATCGCCGGCAGGCTACGCGCCCAGTTGAGCTTCAGTTCCATCGAAGAAATTATGCAGGGCGGCGCCCGCGCTTATTTGGAGAACATCCGCAGCGAGTGCGCTCAGATTCATGCGGCCATCCACCAGGTTTATTTTGATTACGCAATCGAGGGCGAACTGGCGTCGTAACTAAGGCGACGGAGAAAGATCGAATGGCCTATTCAGTCCGGCACATCACGAATTTTTGCTACGCACCCGCGGTACGCGAAAGCGTCATGGAAGTGCGCATGCAGCCTCGCACCGACTTCCGACAGCGCTGCTTGAGCTTTTCGCTGAGCCTCGAGCCGCGCGCAAACATGATGGTCTACCGCGACTTCTACGGAAACACCGTGCATAATTTCGACATCCCCGAACGCCACCAGTCGATCGAAATCACGGCGCAAGCGATTGTCGATGTGCTGCCGACCCGCGAGCTCGACCCATCCGCCGTCGAGGATTGGGAGGAGCTCGACCGTCGCGTGGCGCAAACCGACTACTGGGAAATGATGGTGCCGAGCCACTTCGCGACGCCGACACCGTTGCTCGAAAATCTGGCGCAAGAATTGAATCTGGGGAGGCGAGGGAATCCGTTGGAGTTATTGCGGGAACTAAGCTCTCGACTCTACGAAAAATTCGATTATGCCCCGAATACGACCGAAGTCGATTCTCCGATCGACGACGCTCTCCAATCGCGCCGCGGCGTCTGTCAGGACTTCGCGCACATCATGATCACGCTGGTGCGGCAGTTGAAGATTCCCTGCCGCTACGTGAGCGGCTATCTGTTTCACGAAGACAAATCGATGGATCGCTCTCCCGCCGGCGCAACGCACGCCTGGGTCGAAGCCTATCTCGGTGAACTGGGTTGGGTAGCTTTCGATCCGACGAACAATCTCGAAGGTTGCGACCGTCACGTCCGCGTTGCACTCGGACGCGACTATTCCGATGTCCCGCCGACCCGCGGAATCTACAAAGGCGAAGCGGAGAGCGAGCTGAGCGTGCTAGTCACCGTGACCCCGGTGGACGCGCCGGAACCTGAGGAGCTGCCACCAACAACCGTCACGCGGACCAGGTTCCGCAACGCCGACGCAAACGCCGACGCCGAACAGCAGCAACAACAACAGTAAGATCGGCCGAAACTTCAGCGATGCGAGGTCAGGGATGGAGTGCCGTTCATTGAATGGTGATGGAGCAGCAAGACGTACAGTCGGAATTAGGCTTCGACGCGCGTGCCCAACAGTTTCAAAAACTGCGCCAGGAAACTATGCAACGCCGGCCATGCAGGCCCAGACACCAGTGTGCCATCCGTAATGGCTCTATCCATCGGGAGATCGACGTACGTCCCCTTCGCCAGCGTGACTTCAACGCTCGTACCCGGATAAGCGCTGCACTTCTTCCCTTCCAGCGCACCCGCAGCCGCCAGCAATTGGGCCCCGTGGCAAATCGACGCGATCGGTTTCTTCGCCTTATCAAAGTGCCTCACGATGTCGAGCACTCTCGGATTGAGTCGAATATATTCGACCGCGCGGCCGCCCGGGATCAGCACGCCGTCGTAGTCCTCAGCCTTGATCTCGTCAAACGTCGCGTTCAGTTGGAAATTGTGACCGAGTTTTTCGGTATAGCTCTGATCGCCTTCAAAATCGTGGATGCACGTGCGCACAAACTGTCCGGCTTTCTTGCCAGGACAAACGGTATGAACGGTGTGCCCGACCATCAATAACGCTTGAAACGCGACCATCACTTCGTAGTCTTCGACGTAGTCGCCAATCAACATCAGGATTTTCTTTGCCATGCGTGGCCTCCGGAATTTTGGGACTAGAGAATAACACGCCGCTTAGTGCGCCACGGCGGCGTTGCCCGGCCCGCCCGTGGGCTGCAATCGCGGTAAGCGTTGATCGACGGAAGGCAACGCCGGAAACTGCGCGTGCGGCTCGGTCTGATACCAATACGCGACCGAATAAAAATTGTCCGACCGATGATTCGCGTGCCCATGCTCGATCGTCGCCTTCAGCGATTTCGTAAAGGTAATCGGCGAATCGAGATGAAAGCGGTAAGCCGATGTCCGCGTACCGGCATGCTCGTCTCCGATTACCCGAGCGCCAAACAACCGATACGACGAAGTGGAACGCCCGAAATCATAAGCGCCAAGAAAATAGTCCTCGGACCCTGTCCCAGTGATCGCCGGATGCGTATCGCCGTCGATGAAAAACATGTCGTCGCCTTCACCCCACCAGAAATCCTGATTCTGCAGCACCGACATCGTCACGCCGACGAAATGCCCCTTGCCGGTCGCCTCCATCCAGACGTAGTTGTCCTTGCCATCGAGATTCTTCGCATTGTCGACACGCGGATCGCCGTTATTCACCCAGTCGTTCGTCCAGCCGTGATTCGGCTGCGCCTGGCGAAATTGCGCGTGAAAATACAGCGTGTCCGCCCGCAGAGGATGCGACAGCGCGCGATAGTCGAGATTGAAATAAAACGCCTCGACCTCAGCCTTCCCTTCATTCGTGACTGTAATCAGCGCGTGCTTCTGAAATGGCATCGGAAAGAATGAATTCAGCGCCCGTTCGTGAGCCACCGAAAGCAGCTCCGACTCCCAGGTGTAGTACTCACCAAGTCCCAACCCAAAAAAATCGCCCAGCGGAGTCTCGACGCTCGGCGTCGTCTCGCTGTCCCAATACATTCGCAGCACAATTTTCTTCAGGTGATAACTCTCATCGCTCGCCAGCGTGAACCAGATGTGCGTCAACGTCGCCGGCCCATCCACATCAAGCACCGTCAGCGTCTGCCCCGGCTCAATCTTGCGATAGTCCGCGTTCCCACCCGAGCGGTCATAGCTCGACACGCGCTTCAACACATAATCCTGCGGTCTCGTTAAATCGACTTCGCCGGTTGGTGACGGTGACTGCGAAAACAAGCTCGGCGACAAAATCGCGCAGCTCAAAATCACGAGCGCGAAGAAAAGAGTGCGGAGGCGTGGCATCGCGGCCTTCTCCCAGGGCATGGAGTGAAATTGCTCGGCGGATTGTCTATCGGAACAAGCAGCGATGGCAACGACAAACGTCACTCGCAATAACCGTGAGCGGTCGCAAAAAAATCGAGGCGCAGCAATCTCGGCGAATCACCGACAATCAACTGCGCCTGAAAGCTTCTGAGTTTTGGCCTACTGCGGCTGCGTCGATACCAACGCGATCCCCGATTCCTGAATCGTCAGCATATCCGTCCGCCGCTTCTCCCACTCCAGCAGCGTCAACCCATACGACCCAAACAACCGCCGGATCCGCGCCGAATCCCAGCGCAACACATTCTCCAATACCGGCACGAGCACGCTCATCGCGTTGTCGCTCAGCACCGTCCGCTTCGCCACCCGCGTGATGAACGTCGACTCCGACACCGCGATCGTCAACCCGTCGTACTGATTGATGTGCATCATCACCGGCAAGTCCGAGCTGCCGTCGCCCATATAAATGATCTGATCGTGGCTAATCCCAAGCTGCGCCCTCAACTCCTCGAGCACAGTAATCTTTCCCCAGCCGGCCGACGCCCGAATGATCGACTGAACTTCACCCGTCGCCTCGTTATAGCGAAACCGCGTCCCAAAAATATGATCCGAGGGCACAATCCCTTCCAACGCCGACTGAATAATCTCCTGCGGCGCCGCCGAAATCACAAAGAAATTGAACTTGTAGCCTTCCGCAAGCGTCTCCAGCGACCGCGCAAACAGCGCGACATTATGTTTCAGCCGAATGCGCTTGCCCGTTTCAATCAAATGCTCGCGGCGTACCGTGCGAAACTCCGGATCATGCAGAATCAGGTACGAAAGCTCCGCGCCCTGCTGCACAAGGTTCATTTTCGAGAGTCCCGCCACTTTTTCATGAAATGACGTGGACCCGATGAGTTCGCTCAGCACGACCCCCGAGTCGTTAAAGCTGAGCGTCTGGTCGAAATCGCTGGCCAGAAGATACTGCTTGGTCATGTTCTAGTACTCCCTCATAGCTAACCTACAATTACACCTTACCGGACCACCAAAGGAGTCCTTCACGAATTATTTTGATGGTTTCTATGCGTATAAATCGTGAATGTTTTGTTAGCATTTGCTTAGATGAGATGGAACCGTAAACGGTTATAAGGAAAGAAGTTGTCCCGGATATACCTCATGCGGCGGGCGATAAAGGCACGAACGCGAAGGCAAATAAAAAGAGAAACACCGGTTTGGGGGGACGTGTAGGGGGCTAGGCCTTCTTGGAGACTCTTCGCCCTCCGCGAGCCAACCGGCTCAGCGTCCGGGTATAGTCATCGATCGCGCTGGGCACCGTTCGGCTACAGACAAACTGCCCCTCCCGCTTACACTCGACGAGCCCCGCCTCGGTCAGCACCTTGAGATGGTGCGACACCGTCGCCGGCGTCACCCCACGCATCGCCACCAGCTCGCTGCAGTTGACGTGATCCTTCGCCGAAATCGCCTCAAAAATCATGAGACGCGTCGCGTCTGCCAATGCTTTTGAGATCTTTTCGACTTGCGCGCGTTCCATTTTGGGAATTCTAGTCTATTGAGCCAGGTCAAAGCCAGCCAACCACCCGTCGGGCCCCGAACACCCGCCCTCAGCCGCGAGCCGTCGCCCGCCCAGCCTTCATTCCGCCGACGACGGATCCGCAGTATTCGCCGAATTCAAGTCAAGAAACCACGCATGCGCCGTATCCCCTGGCGCATAACAATTCCCATCCGCGTTATACGTCGCCGCACACTTCGCCGTGCGATCCTTCATCCTCGGCGACTGCGCATACTGCCACATCGCCGCATACGATACGCCACCGTTCGCCACCGGCGGCGTCTTCGCCGCCACGCACCCCGGCGCTGGAGGACAAAAATCATTGAAGACCCAATACACCAGCTCGCGATCATGCATGTGGTCGCGAATATCGTCCGACGTCCGTACGTTTTCGTCCGTTTTGTTCGGAACTCCAGAGCAATAAACTCCCGGCCGATACCCCGCGCGGCTCAACTCATCCGCCCAAGCCCGCAAATAAGTATGAAACGTCGGCGGCAGCCGCCCGCCGTCCTCAACATCCAGGAAAATCACCGTATTAGCCGCAAACCCTTCCGACTTCGCCCCCTCCGCCGCGGCCTTCGCATCGATCACGGCCTTCTGCTTTGCCGCAGCGTCCTTCTTCACTTCGTTCAACGGACGCGCCCGATACAACGCAGCAAATCCGAAGCCGAGCGACTTCATCAGCTCGCGCTTGCCCTTCCACGTATTGATCTTTTCTCCCGGAGGCGGCCCAAGCCAGAATCCCGAATACGCAAACGTCTTCCGCAAAATCGGCAGCGCATCGTCGCCGGGATAAATATTCCGATCGAATCCGAGAAAGGGCCCCTTCTCCGGCGTCGCCACACGCGAACTTCCCGAAGAATCAGCCGCAGCAGCCACACTGGCCGCAGCGGCCGAACTGGTCACAGCCTCACGCCCAGAACCGTCATGTGATCGTGGATGCATCGGCACCAACATCAGTGCAGCGCCAAGCGCCGCAGCACCGCATAAACACAGCAACAATCGCATCTGCCGACTCTATAGCATTTCCATGCGCCGCGAAAGCGCACCGGGCGTCCGCTAAATCATTCTCGCCGCACACGCAATGCAGACATTCAGCCAGTTCTAGTCCTGTACTTAGCACCTGTACCAAATTTCCCCTCTGGGCCACCTTGACCCTTTTCCACTCCGACTGTTTAATCGACGCCTCCCCCGCGGTCGAGTGCCCAATTACAACTAGCTTTTCTATACGGAGATTAAATGAAAGTCGTCCGCATGTTCGCCGCGCTCCTCGTGTTTTCGAGCGCACTTTACGCCGCTCCCGGATCCAACAGTAATCACGGGTCCAACAGCGGCACCGCAACAAAGGCTGCGGCCACCGCGGCAACTACCACTGGGCCAACCAGTGGCACCGTCATCGTCAATGCGGGCGGTGCTGTGCAGGATCCTAGCGACACCGTCCCGGCTGGCTCGATCGGAACCATCGTCGCCGGGCCAAAGACCGTCAACGGCATTGTGTACGTGAACGTTCTGTGGTCAGCCGAATCCGCAGCATTTCAGAACAACTACAACGGCTGGACGCCCGTCAATTCTCTGAGCGTGTACACCGGAACCGGAACCACGCCCCCACCGACGACTCCCCCGCCAACAACTCCGCCTCCGACCACTCCGCCACCGACAACCCCACCACCAACGACCCCGCCACCCACCACGACTTCAACCGGTCTGAAAATCATCGGCTACTACCCACGCTACGCCATCGAAGATGGCTTCTATCCTAAAAACCTCATCTCCAACGGCACGATCAATTCTCTGACCACCATCAACTTCGCCTTCGCCAACATCGTCAACAACAAGTGCGCCAGCTTCAACACCGCCGACGACTACACCACTAAAGTTTCCTCAGGCAACTCCGTAAGCGGATCAGCAGACTCCAGCTTCGGCGGTACCTTCCATCAGTTCCAGGAACTCAAAGCCAAATACCCGAACCTCAAGATCATCGTATCGATCGGCGGCGGCAGCGTCAGCGCCAGCACCATCGCCAATGCAGCATCCGCCTCCAACCGCTCTGCCTTCGTCGCCAGCTGCGTCAACATGTACATCAAGGGCAACTTTGGCGGCGGCATCAGCCAGCCAGGCATCTTCGACGGCTTCGATATCGATTGGGAATTCCCCGCGTCGGCCACCGACCGTTCCAACTTCACCGGCTTGCTCTCGGAGTTCCGGAGCCAGCTCGACGCCGTTAAGTCCGGCTACACACTGTCCATCGCCGGACCCAACGGCTCGTGGGCTTGGCAATACATCGACCTGGTCAACACGCAGAAATATCTAAACTACGTCAACCTCATGACCTACGACTATGCCGGCCCGTGGAACAACGAAACAGGCTTGGTCGCTCCGCTCTACCGTTCGACATCGGATCCTTCGCCGACGGACAACGGGAGTTCAACTGTGGAGGGATATGAAGCGGCGGGAATGCCGGCGAGCAAACTCGTTTTCGGCGTGCCCTTCTACGGCTACGAATGGAGCGGAGTTCCGAACCAGGATCATGGCCTCTTTGAGCCGGGCAGTCCGGCCAACCAGGGCGCTACCTACACCGCCATCGTCGCCACCGAATCCAAATTCACGGCATATCGCGATTCGGTCAGCCAGTCTCCGTATCTTTTCAACGGCAGCAGCTTCTGGACATACGAAGACCCGACGTCCATCAAATTCAAGATGACGTACGTGGTCAATCAGAAGCTCGCCGGCGTTATGATCTGGAACCTGGAACAGGACCTGTCTAACGGCACTTTATTCAACGCGGTTGCAAGCGGCCTCGCGTCCGCGAACTAAGAGGTTCGCGGGGGCCGCTCGATCTAACAACAAAGCTGTTTAACTTCGGGACTCTACATGCCAGGGGCCGTCTGCTCTCTCTCCGTCAGCAGGCGTTCTCTGGCTTATGAGTTTACAGACCTTGGAAGAAGCTCCACTTGCGCCACATCGGTATCACGTACTTGGCGCAAAGGTGGATCACGGTGCTGGGTCCCGAAAGATACCATCCTGCGTACATGCTTTCTCCTGACCACCGCCGTGTCACACACCCTAGACACTCCGGATACAGCAGTGGCAACTTCAATTCTATCCACCCCCCAAAAAGAACCAAGGGTACGTCGGACCCGACTTCTCGCCAACTTTGGGATTGGTAGTACTGAGCTGCGGGTTTGAAAGGAAATGGTACCGCCTAGTCGGCAGTTCGGAGCCGCACCCTTTCGGTTTCAAAGGGTGCGGGTTTAGATCCGGCCCGACCCACGCCACAGCGACGTGGTACGCCTTAACTCAGCGGCTCAATTTCGGTCTCTGGTCCCTAAATCGCCAAAAAAACAACCGGGCGCCATCTCAAAAAGAGACGGCGCCCGTAGGCCACTCGTTAAATCTCGTTTGTTCGGATCAGCCGCTTAAGACAGCTTGTATCGCGTCGAGCTCTGCCATGACAGCTGCTTCGATTGCGTCTGGAAGAACGCCTTCACAAAGCTCCGCAGAAACAAATACGAATCCACGAACCGCAAAACAAGGTACGAAGGGGAGTACAGGATGATGTCCCAGCGCTTTTGAGTCACGCTCGCGACCGCCGCGCTGAAAAACATGAACCCGCTGTCGATCAAGAACCAGGTCTCGACCGTGCGCGGAAAGAGAAACAACCACACCGGCATAAACATCAGCAGGAACGACGTCACCAGTCCTTCGCCCAACACCAGCTGCGTCTCCAGCGCAATCCGCCGCGTGCTGCCCCACATCTTCAATTGCCGCGTGCAAGTCCACGCTCCGCCGTTCCATCGCACCAATTGCCGCGAATACGAGCGAAGCAAATCCTGAGGATCGGCCGTGATCACCACCGCATCGCGCACGTAGATCACGTCATATCCCAAGTCATGCGCGCGCAGCGTCGCCATCATGTCTTCGACGATACTCGGCTTGCTCTCCCAGATTTCGTCGAACAAGCTCATGCGAAATACCGAGCAGCAGCCCGCCGCCACATTGATCGTCTTCAGCGCGTTCTGCCCTTCCTTGATTAACCAGTGTCCCACGGCGTACTGGAGCGCTCGCCACGCCGTCAGCCAATTCTTCGGGCGCGACTTCACTTTGCCGCACGCAATCGCCGCGTTCGGGTGCTTTTCGAATGCGGTCTTCATCGCATCGAAGTAACCGGCTTCAAACGTCGTGTCCGCATCCGCCAACGCCAGCAAATCATACGACGCCAGATTGAAGTGCTTGATCCCCTTGGCGATCGCCACGGACTTGCCGCCATTGACCGCCAGCGCAAGCACGTTGATTCCCCGCGTCTGCGCCAGTTCCACCGTAGCGTCTGTGGAACCATCGCTCACGAGGTAGACATCCTCTTTCGGGACGCCCGCCGAAATGATGCTGTCGATCGTCATGCAGATCGCGACGGCTTCATTCTTCGCTGCGATGAGGGCGCAGATCTTCATTATTGAGCCGCCACCATCACCATCTGACCGACCGACGGAACGCCGTTCTTGTCTACTACGAACAACAAGTACGGCCCCGCGGGAGCAATCGTCGAGTTCGGCGGCGCAGCGATTCCCATCGTCGTGCCGTTCACCGCAAAGTTCAGCCCGATCAAGCGCTGCGACATGTCGAACGCGTGCGTTACCGCGCCTTCACGAATCAACACCACGCTCGCGATGTTTCCGTTCGTAGTCGCGCTGAACGTCTGACCGTATGTAATCGTCGCCGGCGTTGCCGTCAGCGAAGGACGCGTCGCCAGGCTGCCGTCCGCATTAAAGAAGTACGGCGGCTTGTAGATTTCCATTTTGTCCTGGAACGAACCTTGTTGCGGATTGCCGCCGCTCAGGACCACCGAAGCGTCCGGCAGCAACACCGCTGTGCTGTGGTAGAGGTGCGGGTAGACATTGGGAGCCACCTGCGTGAACGAGTTCGTCAGCGGATCGTAAAGATCAGCCGTCAGGCTCATCGTCCCTTCCTGCTCGTCGTTCGCGCTGCCGCCTACCGCCAGAATCTTGCCGGTCGGCAGCATCACCGCGTTCATCTCCACGCGCTGCGCTGACATCGTCGGACCAGCGACCCACATCGGGTTCGTCTGTGACATGTCCATCAATTCGGTCGTGTTCGAGCCCACCGCGTTGGCGCCCATGCCGCCCAACGTCATCACCACAGGCTGATAGTTCGTCTGTGGTAGTAGCGGCAACAAAACCACCGAGCCGTACGAGCGATATTCCGTGCTCAACGTCGAGTTCACGTACGTCCAGTTCGGCGAAGTCGCTGGCGCGCTAGGATCAAAGACCCACGTTTCCGGTTCAGGACCTGCGTGCAACAGTCGGCCGTCCGGCAGTTGCACCATGCGCGGATAAAGAGCCGGCGCGCCGGGAACCGGAAGGGTGTTGTCCGAATAGTGCAACGTCCGGCAATCGCCCACCGGGCCGCCGCCGATCGAGCACGTCGGGACCACTGCTTCATACTTGCCCGTGTCGTTGTGCCAGAATTCGATCAGCGCGTTGTCGTCACCGTTCTCGTCCTGTCCGCCATACACAAACACGCGGCCATCGCCCATCATCGTCGTCGTCGGATACCAGCGGCCTGCCTGCATCGGCGGCAGTTCCTTGAACGTCGAATTCGTCGGGTTGTAAATCGCAGCTAGCGGCGTCCCGCCAAATCCCTGGTCATTCACCGTCGTCGCGTCCTTCGGAGCTCTATGGCCGGGGCTTTTTTCCGTCATGATCGATGCGCGTCCGGTCGGAACCGTGTTGCCGTGATGCATCGCGCGCATGATCGCCGCGGCCGGACCCGTCGCGTACGTTTGCGTGCCGCTGTTGATGAAGATCGTGCCGTCCGCCAACTGCGTCGCGCCGTTGCAGAACATGTCGAAGTACGGCAGCGGGAAAGTCGTAAACGCGTTCGTCGTCGGATTCCAGAGTGTCGCTGAACCAAAATCCGTCGGGCACCCGGTTTGGCCCGGAGGGCAATTGCCCGAACCCGCGATGTAAAGAACGTTGCCGCTCGTCAGAAGAATTCCGTGAACCGGGTTGATCGGCATCGAAACTGGGAGAGTCGTCCACGTTCCCTGGACAGGGTTCATCTGCTCGTTGCTCCCCGCAGTAGGAATCGTGATCGGAGCCGGATTCGTCGGCGCCACTGGCGTCGGCGTACCAGCCGGCGGGGCCGGCGGCGTCGGAGTCGTTGGCGTGGTCGGAGTCGTTGGGGTTGTGGGCGTGGTCGGAGTTGTCGGGTCCGTCGGCGTCGTCGGGCTCGTCGGATTCGTCGTCCCGGTCGCCACCTTCGCTCCACTGCTATACGTGCAGCCGTTCAGCGCCGCCGCTACTGCCACAATCATCGCCGCTATGAGAACCTTCTTCATACTTGGCCTTTTCTCCTAAGAATTTCTTCCCGCGGCTTCTCTCGGCGCCCGTCTTCGCGTCAAAAAGCTTCCCGCTTTTGCCGATCTTTAGTGGCTGTCCTGCCAGCCGTGCCAAAACCGAATGAAAAACTCGACGCCCGCTGCGCTTCGCGGAATCACCGTCCGCGTCTCGTACAGGTACATCGTTCCGATTTCATAAGTGGAATGCTCGGTCGGCACCATGATCTCCAGGCCGCCGCCTTCGCGCGTGAAGTTGTTCCAGTCGTAGCCCAGCATGTCTTTCGACAGCGTGACCTGCGCGAACGAAATCAGCTCAGGCTTTGGGTGGCTCATGCCGTGATCTTTCTCTTTCCACAGCACGACGCCTTGCTTCACGAAATCGTTGAATAGCGTGTTGTGCAGTTCGGTCGGGCTGATGTTCAGCGCCGCGATTCCCCAGCTGCTGCCGGGCATGCGCCCCTGCATTGGTTGCCAGCCAATCCAATAGTTGATGTCGAAGGAAGGTGCTGCTGCCGACGTCCCGCTGACGAACCGATGTTCCACCGTGTACCCGACGTCGCCGCGAACCAGGCCGCCAAAATATTTGTTATTAAATGTCCGGACCAGCTTGATGCCGCCCGTGCCACGAGCGAATCGGTTCCAGTCGTAACTCTTCTGGTCCATGCTGTCGGTCGTGTTGACGAACGCGCCGACATCGAACCCGGCAAAGGTTCGAACCACAACGCCCTGCTCGATAAAGAACCGAGCCGCAAAATCCTTTTCCAATGGGCTCGAACCGCCCGAATCGACCCACATGCTGCCCTGGCCCGTGGGAGCCGTCGCAGCAATGTTGGCGGGCGCATCCGAGGTGGTGATAACTTTCGGCGCCATCACTTCTTGTGCGTTGGCGGCCGACGCGCCTAGCAGAACCAGCAGCGCGAGTTTACGGATCATCCTGACTCCTCCGTCCGCCGGTCTGTTCTCAGTTCCGCAGGTCGCTAACTTTATTCTTGCGACTCGCTTGGGCGCCGATTCGAAGTCCCGCTTTGATACACGGCCTTTCGGTCAGCTGCCCGCTGGGACACATACCCCTTCGGACAGGTCCAGAATGCGGCCCCGCCCCTGTCACACCAATGGCACACGAGTCCCGAAGAAAAAGTACGCCAGTACACTCCCAGCCCTATGCCCCCAGTCCCAGTACGAACCGCTCCCAGACGTACCGTAACTCACTGTATTTATTAGAATTAGCCCTGCTTAAGATCGTTACAGGGAAGAATCGAACCCTACCCAAAATGGCCGTCGCTTCGCCGCTTCCCGTCGAACAACTCGCTCCCACCTTTGTAGGGACGGGGCTTGCCCCGCCCGCCCGCCGCGTCTTGCCTCCACGTATCCGTACGCCCAGACCCTGTTCGGGCGCAGCACTGTGCGACCCATGTCCGCACAATCACCGCGTCTTGAACTCAGCGGTAGCGCCGGCGTCCCGCCGGCGTTTCCCAACCATCGACTCCCAACTTCCCGCTCGATCCAATCGCCCACTTTCGACTTGCAACCGCCGAGTATTGACTCTCCTCCCCCTTGACAAATCTCCAATTTCTGCTATTCTGTCCTGGTACATTTTTCCGAGCAGTTTTGAAGCACCATCAAACCGGCGCCCGCCGGTTTTCGAATTTTAGGCACCCGCAAGCATCCCATTTTCATACACTTACACACTCTTCAAAACATGAAATTTTTAACCATTTTATTTTCAATAACTTGCGAACTCTTTGAAAAACAACCGGGGGTGGGGGGTATTTCGATCCGGCTAGCCGGCTAAGATCCAGCCGGGAGAGCGACGGTCCACCCGACGCTCATCCCGACCGCACATCCATCATCAATTCAACACGCGCTCACTCTTAAGCGTTCGTGCCGCCGTCCACAGTCAGATTCGCGCCCGTAATATAAGACGCCTCCGGACTCGCCACGAACGCAACCAGCGCCGCAACCTCTTCCGGCTTCCCGTATCGTTGCAGCGCCGTCACCGCAATCTGCGGCGTCGCCCAATCGCTCGTCGCTGGGTTCAGATCCGTATCGATCGGCCCCGGCTGCACATTATTCACCGTGATCCCGCGGTCGCCCACTTCGCGCGATAGCCCTTGGGTGAACATCTTCACCGCGCCCTTCGTCGCCGAGTACGCCGCCAACCCCGGCGTCAACATTCGCTCGCCAACGCACGACCCGATGTTGATGATCCGTCCGTTCTTCTGTATGTGCTTCAACGCCGCATGCGTCGCCACAAACATCCCGCGAATGTTGATGTTGATCACGCGATCGAGATCTTCAAGAGACGCGTCTTCAAATTTCGCCGGGATTGCTATGCCCGCGTTATTCACCAAAACGTCGAGTCGCCCCAGCGTCGAAATGGTCTTGTCCACCGCCGCTTTCACGGCAGCCGCATCGATCGCATCCGCCTGAATCGCAATCGCCTTTCGGCCGGTCTTCTCAATCTCTTTGACCACGGCAGCAGCCGCGGCCGCTCCCTTCGTATACGTGATGGCGACGTCCGCCCCATCACTCGCGAGCCGCTTGGCGATCGCAGCTCCAATCCCTCTCGAAGCGCCCGTTACGAGTGCTACTTTGCCGTTCAACTTAGACATGGAATCCCCTTAGATTTGAAAAGATCTCCTGCGCTCTATGCGTCGCAGGGAATGAACAGTCACACCACGACCAAGCAGGCGAGGCATGGGAGGCCGCCCGCTTCTCTTCCGTGTTGTTTCGCGCGGACCTTTGATGTCAGCCGCGAGTGTGGCGTTACCCGATATTTTTCCACGCAATTGTGAGATTCTTGCGCCGTTGCTTCGCCCAACAAAAAAGCCTCCGACCGAAGCCGGAGGCCTCACCATAGGGGCGAGCGACAAAATTGGATCCGACTTTTGGGGCACGGTACGGCGTGCCCGTCTTCGCTTTCTCCCGACTCCTACGCGCCTTGTCATCCTGAGCCGTCCGAAGGACGGCGAAGGATCTCAACCGATCCAAACCACCAACGCGACCGTGAGCAAGCTCGTTTCAGCTACTTCTGATTCGGTAATCGGAAAATCAACGCTCGCGTGAGCTCGGTCCGATTGGCATCCGGATCGGTAAGTTCCGTAAACAATTTCGTGATCGCCTCCTGCTCTTCCGGCGACCGCTTCTCACGATCCGCGAAAAACTCAGCGCGCGCCTTATCTTGCCCCGCCAGGTCCTTCGTCGCGATCCACGTGTAGTGCGTGAAATCGCCGTCAGTCCGCACATCTTCTACAACGAGCGCGTACGCCACGATCGTGCCATCGGCAATCATCTTGTCGAAAATTGGTTTGTTATATTTCTCCCAGGCCTTGCGATACTCCGCGCTTTTTCCGGGCTTCACTTTCACAAAGCTGTATCGCGAGCACGGCAAAGCCCCAGCCGACGGCCTCTCATTCGTAAAACCCGAAACAATCGCCCGCGTCAGGTAGTCATGCGTCTTCGAGAAGTCAGTAATTTCCACGAAGCGCGCCATCGGACCGCTCGCTGTCGCCGCACCTTTTTTCCCCGCTGCCGATCCTTTCGCAGCTTCTTCGGTCAGTTTGGCGATCTGCACATTCATGGCGTCTTCCACTTTTTGCACGCCCGCATAGTCCGCCACCATGTACCAAATCATGTGCGTCGCATTCTCAGGCACTCGTATCACCGGCGCCTCCACTCCCCATGCCATCACGACGCCATCCGCCATCAATTTGTCGCGCACCGGCGCGCCGACCGTCTTCACCAGATTCAGAAACTCATCTTCCTTCCCAGGGTTGACGTGATACTCGTACCAGAACGTCAGCGGCTGCTGCGCCTCTTGCGCCGCGACCGTGAAGCACGAGATCAACATCAACATCGCGCACAAGAACACTCGCTTTGTCATAACGTTTCCTTTCGTTTTGAAACCCTATGGGAAGACTTTAAGTCGAAACCGCCCGGACAAGAACAACAACGAAGAAGATTACGATTTTCGTGAAGCCAGCGCACTAGTTTCCGGAATCGAATGCGACGCCGTCGTCGTGCGCTCCGGTGGACGCGTTCCGTCGCGCATCGCTTTCGCAAGAATCTCGACCGCCGTACCTGCGAGCGGCGGCAAATAAATCGTTGCAGCCAGCGCCCCTTGGCGCACCCACATCTGCCCGGTCTTCACCTGTCCATCGACTCCGGTAAACGGCAAGCCGAGCCAATGCGCGCGATCCTCTTCGTTGGCGACTTTCTCGAACGCTCGCCGCGCACCCATCGCCATCGCGTCATCCTGCGCGCCGATAAGATCGATGGCCTTATTCTGCGATGTCGCCAGCTTCAACCAGCTTGCGACCGCTTGGTCGCCGCTCTCTTCGGTCCACTTGCCCTTGAGCGTAACGATCTGAATATTGGCAGGTTTGCTCTGCGTCATACCCGTCGTGCGTTTCTGCGCCGACGAACTCTGCGATGGCCCTTCAATATAGAGAACCGTTCCCCCGCGCGGGAGCAACGCCGCAAACTGCTTTCCCTGGATGCGTCCGATCTCGACGTGATCCGAGCTGACCGAAAATGTCGGCGCTTTCGACGTCTTGTGCAGTTCCGGCAGATACTCCGGATTCCGATTCAACACGACCCAGCCGATTCCCGCAGCACTCGCCGCCCTCGCCACCTGCGGCAGCGCCGTGCCGCTCACCGGCTCCAGCACAATCCCGTCCGGCCGCAGCTCCGGGCGATTCTGAATCGCCTTCAGAAGCTGCGTGCTCTGATCCACCGCGTTGTTGTCGGCATAAGTAATTTCCACCTCGACGCCAAACTTCTGCGCCGCCTCTTTCGCCGCCACTGCCTGCGCGACCTGGAAATCGTTATCCTGCGTATGAAGAGAAACGATGAACCTGAGTTTTTTCATCTCACGCCAGAATGCATAGAATTTAGAAAGAATCCGTCAACGATCCGCGCCACGAACCGTAAATTGAACCCTGAAGAGAAAAAATGGTACCCGGGGTGGGAGTCGAACCCCGTGCACGCTCTGAAGGATTGTAACTTATTCATTCTATGTAGCGCTCAAATCGCTGAAGTCGCTGGAATTCCCCATCTCGGTTACGCGGCGGTTACGCGGAGCCCGTGAAACAGCTACCCATTCCCGTCGAACCGAAACCCACTTGTCCGGTTACGGCGTTTACCGGGAGTTTGAGTACCTTTCTGCCGTCCCAAACTGCACAGTTGTCTCGTCAGAATCCATGACACCATAGTGGTCCAGATCGCTCCTGGCTCACTGCCTTAGGCCCCGTCCGCCTGTTCAGCTTCAGAAAGACGTGCCCCGTGACCTATTCGACCATACTCGTTCTTCATATCTGTGCTGGAACCATTGGCTTGCTTTCCGGCGCTGCAGCAATGTTCTTCCGCAAGGGTTCCCCCCGCCATGTTCAGGCCGGCAAGGTGTTTGTGGTGTCGATGCTGCTCATGGCCCTCGGCGCGGTGTATCTCGGAATCGTGAAGAATCAACCAAGCAATATCAGCGGCGGAATCATAACCTTCTACCTGGTTGGAACAGGGTGGCTGACGGCGAGGCGGAGAGAAGGAGAAACGAGCCCAATGGATTGGGTTGTGTTGCTGATTCCTCTGACGTTCGGTGTTCTTACGTGGGTGCATGGCATTGGAGTGCTTCGCAGTGGTGCGACCTCAGAAAACGGGGTTCCCGTTGGTATGAGTTTCTTCATGGGCTCAATCTGTCTTCTTGCTGCGGCTGGCGACGTTCGCATGCTCCTGCGCGGTGGAGTTTTTGGAGTAAAGCGCATCGCTCGGCATCTCTGGCGGATGTGCTTTGGATTATTCATCGCGGCAGGTTCGTTCTTCTTGGGACCATCAAACCGTCCGCTGCGATTACTTTCGGCTGTGGGGATCGGTCAGCATGTTCCCTCAGTTCTATTTAGCACCGGCCTTTACTTGTTTCTCAGCATGCTTCCACTGATTTTGCTGATCTTCTGGCTACTGAGAGTTCGCTTCGCACATGCTTTCAAGGGGAAGCCGACACCACCCAACGGCGATCTTCAGTCACTACCGACGTAGTCAAAACGCGCAATTGGGCCTGAGTCGGTTAGTCACAACCGCCGCTCAACTCCTGGTTAGTCGCGTAACCGGACGAGTCGATTCAAGTTTCCGATTACGGCGATAGTCTGGCAGTCGGCACGTAATTACTCGAAGATAAGAAAGCGCAACTCCACCCCTCGATGCGACGGTGCCGGCTCGTCTTGCGCTTGCATTGGCTTTGCCGTCACAACTGTACGTTCGGCCCATGACGGTCTGGCTTTCTTGGGTGTTACGCTGAGCTCACCTACGGCTTGAGGAACCCAACCAAGGAGAAAGCTGAATATGAGTCTTCTTGACGCTATTGTAAGCGCGGCCTTTCGAGACGAAAAGGTTGGCCGGATCGTTGTTTTTAGCGGAGATCATCACAAGCGCGGCTACCTGGTAAGGTCTCCGGCCGACGAATCAAAGATCAAATCCTTCCTGAAGATGTTTTACTTTGCTCATTTTTCAATTCTTTTACTGGGGATGCTGGTAGCCAACGCGTGTGCGACGTTTTTCATTCATCTCCGTGAATTTGGCGAACCCGCTGAGCATTTATTTCGATCGATGAGCATTTCTCTTGGGTGCTACGTTCTGCTCGTCGGCTTACCCTACGGGTTGTTGTGGAGATCTTACAAGGAGGCGCTCTCCAGTTTCACTTCGCCGCAAGATGAAATTGAAATTTCAGGGAGTAGTGCTGGGCGAAAACCGTGGAGTGTTATTGTTGGGCTGACCGCGTTTGGTGCCCTGATACTGATTGCGGGTGTTCTCTTTCTCGTTCGCGCCAAGCCGTAGGCCGTCGCATAGGATATTCCGGGGATCAGCGGGAGACCCTGCTACGCTACGCTTGAAACTGTCGGAGTCCTGATAAGGCGCGTTACCGGACATGTGGTTTTCGGGTCGGACTCCACTTTTCCGGTTACGGCGTTAATCGGGACTTTGGACAAGCAATCTGGCAACATACTGCCTCGCTTAGAATTCTCACCAGGCTGCCGAAGCTATGAATCGTCTAGCTATGATTGCTGCCCTTCGCACTGTTTTTGTTCCAGAGCTAGTGGGACGTGGCTTTCGAGGGCCGTTTCCACACTTCCGGCGCACTAGCAATCTGCACGTGGACATTCTTACGGTGCAATTCAATCGGCACGGCGGAAGCTTCGTGTTGGAGATTGCTCAATGCGAGCCAAACGGAGTGACAACTTATTGGGGCAAGCATATTCCCCCGACGAAAGTCAGAAGTTGGGACATCAATTTCCGCAAACGCCATCGGCTACGTGCGACGAACGGAAATCTGGCCACTGGTTCCGATTCGATGACGGAACCCCACTTCACGATGTTGCCGCAACCGCTGTTTTGTATCTCGACGAAGCGGAAGCTTGGTGGCGGTCGTCTGCCAACCCTGCCGAATGAAACGTCTAGATGCTCCAGATTTCGGTGCCAAGCGGGATGTCGTTCTTAGAAAGTGAAGGCTCAATTTGAATGATGAGGCCGCCTTTTCGCGGCGAGGGCCACCCTAGCCCTGATAGCGTGACTTTGAGTGACGTTCCGTTTGGTCTCCGCAGCTCCAGGTTGTCGCCTGGTCTCAAACCTGCACCCTCACCAGGATTTAGCTGTTCGGGCGGCACGACGGGCAAAACGCAAATACATCGACCAGCGATTTCAAACACATCAGTCACGATGACCAATAGCCGGGCCATAGAAAATCGAAGTATACAGCACGCACTGGAACTCCTGATCAGTCGCATAACCGGAAACTTGAAATCCACATGGACGGTAACGGCGTTAATCGGGCCTTGAGGTGGCGGTCTAGTGTGTCTTGCCGATCGAATAGCCGGACCCGTCGAGCGTGACTCGATTCGTATCCATTCGCGGACCGGAGATTTCGACCCACGGATTCATCCCGTCCTGCATCAAGCCATAACGAAAAGAATATTTACTCCCACTTGGCAGCCTCTGCTCTATCACTCTGCCGGCTGAATCGTAGAGTACTTTTAGAATCGAATTTCCGTGAACATCCAGCACGTCAATGATTCGGTTGGAGGAGTCGTAGGCGTACGTCAAACCTCGTTTTTCGGGGTACTCAACAGTTTCGAGCCGGTCCTGCCCGTCGTAATGGTATTCAACGACATTGCCGAGGCTATCTTTGGCTTCGACGATTTTGTCCTGCGAGTACGTTAGTCGAATCCATCCTTCGCTTGGGGACTTGATTTCCGTCAGATCACCATTGGCCCGACGCGAGATTCGGACCTCATGGCCATCATTGTCGAAGATTCCGGCGAGTGACCCCTGTTGTGGCCGTTTTGCGTTATACGCCTCAGGGGAAAGAAGAGTTGTCCCGTCTTCAAGGGCTATGTCCCACCCCCAGCCGTTCCAGTTGATCCGCGACTGAAAGAAGGTTGGAAGCGCCACGTCGCATTCGTACACGGCGTCCGAGTATCCGGCCCCTTTCGAGATTCGTTTATAGTAAACGTGAGTATTGTCCGGCATTAGCAACTGAACGTAGGTGTACGGCAACCGGTCCCCAAATAGGAACGGATCATATACATCTCGAAAGAATATTCGGAAGCGTTTCGACCACTCGTCCATTGGCAGGGTGACGCGCGTAAAGGCCAAGGGGATTTTGCCGGGGACATACAGGTCGGTGTTCACCGGCACGAACTCGCCATTCCACAAATCTACTTCAAATAGTTCGAGCTTCCTCCCGTTGGGCGTAAGCATCTGACAATCGCCGATGCTCCCGGAGGAAACTGGTTGATCGTTAGCCGTCGCAGGCACCGTGAAGAAACAGGGTATCGCTCCTGATCTTCCACGTGGTGCCGCAGGCCCAAGGGCAGCCCTAACCTTCCACTTGTCAAAATCGCTTCGGAATTGCGAGAGGCGACTTGCGCCTAGCGCCAGCGTCGAGACGACGGCCAAGAAGACGAGATCTTTCCATCCTCGCCTTCGGAAATAGGTTTGTCGTGGTCTCGCAAACATCCGCCAATCTTACCCGACGCGACCCTTCACCCGCTCAACTCCCGATTAGTCGCGTAACCGGACAAGTGCTTTTTGGCCGGAATCCACTTTACCGGTAACGGCGTTAATCGGGACTTGTCTAACCTCGGCGGTGAATTTAGAGTTTGAATTGATTTGCTCGACTGGAGCGTAGCAGGACGGTTTTGCTGATGCCGTTAACGCAGCCTTTTCTATGAATAAGCAGAAGCGTTCCCTGATTCTGGTCGCGGTGACCATCTTTGCAATATTTTGGTGGCTGAAAAGCGCACGTTTCGACGTAGTTCACTATCAGGGGCAGACAATCAAGCTATCCAAGGCATATTTCGATTTCGACCAGTACAAGAATGATCCCGACAATATCGCCGCGTCAGAAACAGCCCGGGTTCAGACGCTAGTAGCCGCTGCTCCTATCGCCCATTCATTTGCGGATCGACGTTATATCTACGGCGCGACCTCCGAAATTGAATTTCCCGGATATGGGATGGGTGGATTCACTTCCGACCCGCAACCAGATGGGACCGAGCTGTTTGGAGTTTCAATTGAGATACCGCGAGCGAATAAGGAGCGCTACATTATTTTTCGCGGACGGAACGGTAATTACGAAGTTGCAGACGACTTTGTCTATGACGAAACGCCACTGCCGTCGAGTATTCGGGAAGAGAAGGGGACCTACATTGTTTTCGACAGAGACGGACGAGAGCTTTTTCGACGACCCGCCACTTGGCGCCTTGGAGGCTAACTCCCGATAAGTCGCGTTACCGGACAAGTGCGTTTTGGCCAGAATCCACTTTACCGATAACGGCGTTTATCAGGACATAGCGCAGAATCTCACGTTCGTTTGGGTCTTCTTGCGCGGAGTTTCAGAAATTCTGGTTCGACCCAGACGGTATCTCGCAGTTTCGGTCGAAGCTCCACGTTCCCATACCTATCGAATCCTCGAACCGTGTAGACCTTTCCGAGCATGCTTTTGAATAGCTTCTCGGTGCCGAGTTCATCCTTTACACCGGGCGCAAACGTCACCGGCGACATCCCGACAACTCGCACTTTGTCCCCAACCCGAAACTTTCTGCTCATCGCAAGCCACCTTATCCCATTTTTCCGGTAAACGGCGTTAACAAGGAGTTGAGACGGGGCGTCTGACCGCTGCGGAAGGCGTTATCATTTCCCCATGTTCGCAGTTCCCGTAACGTTCGTGATTTTCGCACTGGTCCTCTGCGCCACCGCCGGAATGGTGATTGGTGCGCTCAGTGGATGGCTGACTTCTTTGGTAACGAAATGCGGTCCGAAAGGAGTTTTCAGGAACATTTTTCTTGGGTCACTTGGCTCCTTGGTGGCTTTCATCGGGTGCATTTTCGTCCCCTGGCCTAGCAACACATTTGTGGAACCCCTTGAAAGTGGCGGCACCGTGGCAACAACGATGGCTAGATACCAGCATCCCGAGCGAGTTGCATTCGTAGTGGCAGTCCTCTTGCCATTCCTGCATGAAATGTATCGCTTCAAGCGAGCACGGGCTAACCCCCATCGTCAGTCCTGGTAAGTCGCGTCACCGGACAAATGCTTTGCCTACGACTCCACATGTCCGGTAACGGCGTTTATCGGGCATCCCGCTATAGAATTTGAGAATCAGTAATGTAATAACTGTCAGTATGACCCAGGAAGCATAAATCACACACTAGCTGAGCCAGCCGCACAGTGACAGCAGACGAAGCGCGCTTGGAGGTCACATGAATCCGCGAAAGTACCTCGTGGCGATACTTCCTTTGTGTTTTCTTGTATCCACCGTGACCTCAGTACAAGTGATTGGCATCACCAAGAAGGTTTCTGCACCGCAGACTTGTCGAGTCTCGATACCCATTCAGGAAGAGCAAAGAGGAGTGAAAAGTTGGTACGTGAATGCCGACCGTACGATATGGGCACACTTCTGGACTTCCGACCCGCTGAAAAGTGCTCCCGGAGAGTATAAAGTGCTGTGGATTCGTCCCAAGCCTGCCCCCAATCTTTCTTTCGAGGAATCTAATCGAAAACTCGCTCGCGGAGAGGTCGGGGTGAAGTTCGTTGTATCAGGACGTAGGCTCGACGCCGTCGCACCGCCTGCTAACTATTCGGTCTCCAGCGTATACGCACAAGATATTCAACCATCCAGTCTTTCGTTCCCGACGCAAGGGTGTTGGGAAATACGTGCGGACGCAGGTGCTAGCTCATTGCACTTGACAGTAGAGGTGAAATGAGACTGCTCGCCGGTAACGGGCCCGATAAGTTGCATTATCGGACAAGTGCTTTTTGGCCGAGATTCCACTTTTCCGGTAACGGCGTTAATCGTCCAAGTGTCTGAATTAGGCAAACCGGTTCTGACCAACACTGGACCGAGAAACGGCCGTCCGATAGGCTTGCGAGATGAAGCTATACCGTCAGGCCGGCTGCAATTGGGGACTTGTGTTGATGGTTCTAGCCGCTGGTCTGTGCTTCTTAGCAAACCCGATTCAGGCAAAGTGTCCAACGTACTCCGTACAAATTCACGGGAGAATTGAGTGTTCGTTCAAACCCGACGATAGGGTAGTGATGACTCTGCTTTTTTCTGGCCATAAGTCGGAAGTTCCCGCGAAAGAAACGGTGATGGACATTCAAGACGCGACCTTTGGTGGCCGCGTGGCGTTTAGTACTTACTCGTCTTCCGGCCAGTTGAGTGGTGACCGATGCCGCAGAAATCCCGAGGGCGTGCTCATTAGGCTTATGGAAGCGGATGGCACCGAGAGGGACCGCAAATTGCTGAAAATTTCCACTGATTTTAGCTTCGACGAAAAAGGTGACTACACCGCCCGTTTGGACGCAGCGTTGCACGGCCAGTGCACATCCAAATGAAGCGAACCGCCGTTTGTGCGTTCGTGGAATCCGGTTTGTTTATAACAGCGGTTCTCGGCCCAAAATTTTACAGTAGTCTTCGCTAACTCCTGATTAGTCGCGTAACCGGACAAGTCCCGTACCAGGACTCCACTCGTGCGGCAACGGCGTTTATCGGGAACAAGATCACGTGGGGCAAAATGGACAGAAAGCGCCGGCACATAACTGCGGAGAACTTTTTTTTTGTAAGACCGTGTGCATTATTTCTTCGCTGGATACACTGAGTCTCAGACTACGGAATCTTCGAACTCTATGGGCTTTTTAGACAAGCTGCTAATCTTCCGGTCAATTTCCGAAAGCCGGTCGCCATCGACGCAACAACCCTTAAAGACTATCTCGGCAAATATGAGTCACGTCCCGGTGATGATTTGGAAACAGTATTTTTGAAGGATGGAAAGCTATGGTCGCAGTTACAAAAGGATGTGGAGGAGTATATGCCCGCGGGGGGCGATTCATTCTTCCTCAAGGAGGGTGACCTAGCGACGATCACGTTTTCTCGCGACGCATTGGGGCGTGTTATCGCATATACCTACCATCGCATCGATGGGCAGGAAATCCACATCAAGAAAATCAACTGAGCAAAGCCCGATTCGCCCAGACAAGTGACTTTCCAAACCGTAAGTCCCCGAGTCGTCGGATAACCGGAAGCTTCGAGTCCACTTGGACGGTTACGGCGTTTATCAGTCAGTCTCATCAGGCTTTCCGCACCAGCGTTGGGCCTCGTCGAGAAAAAAACCGGTCGCGTTCTTTGGATATCCGTAGTTCCAAAAGTCGTAATCGCTTTTGCGGTCCGTATTCCAATGTTTGACATTGGTTGCGGTCAACAGGGACGCCAATCTCTCGTCGGCCTGTCTGGCATCGGAATCCCAGCCGATGGCGTGTATTAGTTCTCGGATGTCCAAGTCGTTCCAATAGTCCTCCATGCAATAGTGGGCGCAGTCCCCCTTCTCGACCTTCCGCACAAAGTCGCTCCAGCGCTCAATAAGGCCATGACCGCCGCCCTCGTAAATAAGTTGAGGGCAGCCTCTGGCTTTCAAATATTCCCTAGCGTTTGCTTCTGTCAACTTGTCCATAGATGGGTCGGATAATCGCACAAACACGGGACTTCAGGGGCCAACTTCCCGATAAGTCGCATAACCGGACATGTCGTTTTGGCCAGATTCCACTTCTCCGGTAACGGCGTTAATCAGGCGTCAGACCCGAGAAACATGAGCACGTCCAGCTCTGAGTTTCTTGGCGTTTGACACCCAGGTGTGTAACCAAATCCGGAATCCTCAGTATTCCCTCACATGAGAAAATACCCCTACCGATCATGGGTTTTGTCTGTTCCTCTGCTGCTAGCCCTAGGCACGAATGGCAGCCCACCGAAACTTTCGGCCGCTGGTCCGGCCTTCGGTCGATTGGCGTCAGACAACCCGACGCGAACGGCACTCGACAAAGCGGTGGACAAGGCCGTCGGAGAATTCTTTCAGCAGGATCAACATGTCGGGCTCTCGATTGGGGTTTCCGACAATGGTGAAGCTGCCTTTTATAACTACGGTACGGTGAGCAAATCAAAAGTTCGTCTGCCGGATCGAAATAGCATTTATGAAATTGCATCGATCACGAAGACCTTCACGGGATCTCTCGCAAGCAGGGCTGTGCTCGACAAAAAGATGACGCTCGACGGGGATTTCAGGGCCTATCTGCAGGAGCGATACCAGAACATGGAGAAGAATGGGAAGTTCATCACGTTGCGGTTCCTCGCGGCGCACCGGGCTGGCTTACCGAAGAATGTTCCGGACACGGATGCTCTCTTCAAGAATCCAAATTTCGAGACTTTGCCCTTCCAGCTGATCGAGCTAGAAAAGCCTTACGATGATGCGGCCTATTTGCGAGCGCTGCACCAGATCGAACTGCGCAGCGAGCCCGGAAGCGAGTTTGTCTACTCCAACTTTGGAATCAAGCTGCTTGGCTTCGGGCTACAGCAGGTGTACCGCCAGTCCTTCGGACTACTGCTTCAGACGGAAATACTCGCTCCACTCGGAATGAAGCGAACGAGCCTCGCAGTGTCCCCGCAGGACGAACCTCTCCTGGTGCAGGGCTACAGCCCCAGCGGCAAACCAATGCCCTACCATCTTCTCAACGCTGGTGCAGCTGGCGGATTGTATTCCAACGCCGAAGATTTAGTGCGATACATTGACTGGCAACTCGACGAGAGCGATCCCACAATCAGGCAATCCCACTCCGCAATTTACGGCAACGGCGAAACCGTCCAGGACGGCATGATCTGGTACATGACACGAAAAGATGGCGAACGAAAGCTTTGGGAAAGCGGGGGAGCATTTGGAATGGCCAGCCAACTCGTCCTTTATCCAGAATCAAAGCTCGGAATCGTGCTTTTGGCAAATGACGGCGGCTTTTCGACTCAAGACGAACTTAGCGATTTGGCCAAAAAGATTCACGACGCTCGCGGTTACGCCAGTGCGCACGATTGAGGCAACTCCCGATAAGTCGCGTTATCGGAAACTGAGAGCACTTGTCCGGATACTGTTGGGCCGTCGGCCACCGTGCAACCATATCGTAGCGGTTGGTGTCGATATGCGTGAGCATTCAAGGAGGTCGTAATGTACTCGCGTGCCCTGCTGCTATTATCCGCCCTGCTGTACGTGGCGTTCTTCCAATCCACATTTGTCTCCAAGACTTCTGAGACCCTACAACAGCGATATGGCAAACCGATTTCGGAAACGTATATTGCGAAACAGGGCATCGTCGTAACGGCAAGCTACGGCCCGAGTGGACAGACGTGTGAGTTAGTCATCAGTCCAAAAGAGCCCGATGTGATTGTTCGAAAATGGCCGGGTTCCGGCGAAATTGACACCGATGTTTTATGGGGGATTGAAGACGAACTCGTTCCTAAGCCCGAAAGGGGCAAACACAACATAGATACGTTCCTCGATATTGTCTGTCTGCCAGAGAATAATTGCTGCGGGGTAACGTCGGACTGGGAAAACGTTTCGATATACCGAAACTCCGGCAAGACGGGTCCGCGCTATTCAAAGATTGCATGGAAGCGCAAAGAATGTTCCGAGTAGGGGCGGGAACTTCGTCTGTCAGTGTCAACCCCCGGATAGTCCCGTTAACCAGGAACTACCCAATTTGGCTGTCTCGACGGTCCCGAAATCACGCATATTCCATGCAATCTGATGGTCGGTGCACGGTAGGCACCTACGACGGGCATGATTACTAGACGAGAAGTGCTATTCGGAAGACAATGCAGAAAACCCGAGGAGAACGCCATTGAAATATTCGAAGAGCCTGTCGGCCGTAGTCGCGGCTATTTTGTTCTTGGCTACGTTTGCTCGTGCTGGGCAAATTGAGAATAGTACGAGCCTCGATGGCCTGAAGCCGTTGGTTGGCGATTGGACAGCGACCGATGCCGGCGGCAAGCCCTTTACCGCATCCTTCCGGCTAATCTCGAACGGCACCGCTCTCGAAGAGACCGTCAACAGCGCGCACGACACCCAGATGGTTTCGATTTACAACGCCGACGGATCACGCGTGGCGATGACGCATTTCTGCTCGATGGGAAACCAGCCGCGACTCGAAACGCCATCGGAACGCCCGAATTCGAATGAATTCGTCTTTTCCTTCACCGGCGCGACCAACCTTGCGAGCCCCAACGACCAGCATCTTCACAGTATGGTTATCACGATGGAGGGTCCAGACCATTTCACTGAAGCGTGGACGATTCGTGTTAACGGCAAGGATAGCATTCAGAAGTTCCACTACACGCGGAAGAAGTGACGGCAAGAAGGTTGGGAAGCTGAGTCGCGCGGAGTTCGCTTGACGGTCGGGCTGACCGTGATTGGCTGGGTTCTAAACTGAAACCACATGGACGGTAACGGCGTTTATCAGCGACTGCGGGTCGGATGCGGGTTTCGTTGCTCGCTGGTGAGTGTAAAATCTTCGGAACATGACGCGGGATGAAGCTCGGATACTG
>Ga0210393_10000362_pt1 | contig 41336 bp, 35 predicted proteins | sample IncBWC27OmetaG_FD_160068 | JGI IMG/M metagenome (GOLD analysis project Ga0210393, IMG submission 160068) | Forest soil microbial communities from Barre Woods Harvard Forest LTER site, Petersham, Massachusetts, United States - Inc-BW-C-27-O ...
TTAGGGAGGAATACGCATGGCGACGCCAGCTAGGCCCAAGGTTTTCAAGAATTTCATCAACGGTGAGTGGGTCGAGGCCCGCAGCGGCAAGGCCATCGAGAATCGCAACCCCGCGAATACCGGGGAGCTGGTGGGAATGTTCCCGGCGTCCACCGAAGAGGACGTGAACCTGGCGATTGACGCGGCCAAGGGCGCTTATGACAAATGGCGGCTGACGCCTGCGCCCAAGCGCGCCGAAATTTTGTATCGCGCGGCGGAGATTTTGATCGAGCGCAAGGAAGATTATTCGCGCGACATGACGCGCGAGATGGGCAAAGTGCTGGCGGAAACGCGCGGCGACGTGCAGGAAGCGATTGACATGACCTACCTGATGGCCGGGGAGGGAAGGAGGCAGTTTGGGCAAACCACGCCGTCGGAACTGCCGAACAAGTTTGCGATGTCCTTGCGCACGCCAGTGGGAGTTGCGGGACTGATTTGTCCTTGGAATTTTCCGATGGCGATTCCATCGTGGAAGGCGATGCCGGCGCTGGTGACGGGAAACACCGTCGTGATCAAGCCGGCGGAAGACACGCCGCTCTCTACTTACAATTTGATGCAGGTGCTGACCGAGGCCGGGTTGCCGCGCGGGGTGATGAACCTGGTGTTCGGTGATGGTCCCGAAGCCGGCGCGCCACTGCTCAATCATAAAGACGTTGGTCTCGTGAGTTTTACCGGATCTACTGAAGTCGGGCGAATCGTGAGCCAGGCTTGCGCGCCTACATTCAAGAAATGCCACCTGGAAATGGGCGGCAAGAACATCATCATCGTGATGGACGATGCGAATTTGGATTTGGCGGTGGACGGCGCAGTGTGGGGCGGGTTTGGAACGAGCGGGCAGCGCTGCACGGCCGCGAGCCGCGTGGCGGTCCACAAAAAAGTGTACGGCGAATTCGTCGAGAAATTCGTGGCGCGCGTGAAGGCGCTGAAAGTTGGCGATGGTCTGGATCCTTCTACCGACATGGGACCGTGCATCAACGAGCAGCAATTGAATACGGTGATGAAGTACGTGCAGATCGGCAAAGACGAAACGGCGAAGCTCGCGACCGGCGGACATCGCCTCGAAAGCGGGGCGTGGGGACGCGGCTGGTTCCACGAGCCGACCGTGTTCACGGATTGCGCTCCGAAGATGCGCATCGCGCAGGAGGAAATTTTCGGCCCGGTGGTGGCGGTGATTCCGTTTGAGAATTTCGACGAGGCGCTGGATATTGCGAACGGCGTGCAGTACGGATTGTCGGCCGCGATTTACACGCGGAATGTGAATAATGCGTTTCGCGCGCAACGCGATTTGCAGACCGGGATTGTTTATGTGAATGCGCCTACGATCGGAGCGGAAACCCATTTGCCATTTGGCGGGATCAAGAATACCGGCAACGGGCATCGCGAATCGGGCGAAGCGGCGCTGGATTTTTATTCGGAGTGGAAGACGGTCTATATTGATTTTTCCGACCGGTTGCAGCGAGCGCAGATCGATAACGCATAGGACGTAGCGCCGGCGTCTCGCCGGCTCTTGCGCTTTTCGATTTGCCCGGGCGACATCCGGAGTCCGCGGTGCAAACGCCAAGGCAGAGCTTGAGCGGCTAGAGCCGCACTGCCTGCGGCGGGCTTATGGCGTGGCTGAAGCCACGACGCACAAAGATTCTGCGGTAACGTCAATGGCTGCCCGGTTCGATGGACCTGAACCGGCCGTTACACCTTCAAAGACACAGCCAAAAGCGCCAATCGGGAGATTGGCGCTGCCAGGATGCGCGCTAGATTTTGAGGCCAATCAGACGCATCAGTTCCAGGGCGTTACTTTTGGCTACCACGCCGTCGCGCAGTTTGTGATCGAAGCGCATTTTTCCTTCCTCAACGTAATCCTGGAAATGCGCGTTGCGCACGGCTCCCGGCACGAGCTGCGCGATATCCGTCAGCGCGAGATCGTGAGTGGTGACGATGCCGAGAGCGCCGCGCTCAAGCAGCGCGCGCAGCAGGCCTTCGGCGCCGATGCGGCGATCGTTCGAATTCGTGCCTTCCAGCAGCTCATCGAACAGGAACAGCACGCGCGCCGAGTCCTGCGTTAGTTCGAACACATCGCGAATGCGCAGAATCTCCGTGTAGAAACTGGAGCGGTGTTCTTGCAGCGAATCCACGCGGCGAATGCTGGTGCCGAGCAGGATGGGCGTCAGGCGCAGCGATTTGCCGCGAATCGGCGCGCCGGCGAGCGCGAGCACCGCGTTGATCCCCGCCGTGCGCAGGTACGTGCTTTTTCCGGACATGTTCGAGCCGCTGACCAGGAGCGCGCGCGTCTGCGTGTCGAGCCGTACAGTGTTGCGCACGCACTCGGCCGACGGAATCAAGGGATGGCCAAGCTCTTCGCCGAGGAAAACGGCCGGCGCGTTGGGAAGCTGTTCGACAAATTCCGGGAACGGATCGTCCGGATGCTCGTAGGAATAGCCGGCGAGCGAGAGCAGCGCTTCCATTTCCGCCGCGATGTCCACCCAGGCGCGCAACTTATTGCCCCAATGCCTGCGCCATGCTTCCGCCGCGAAGGCGCACTGCACGGCGTAGAGCATGGGCAATTCCAACAGGCGGCCGAGCAAATCTTCGCGCGCGTCAATCCAATAAACGATGTCTGCAAGTTGGCGCACTGACTGCGAGGCGGTTTGGTGGCCGGACTTCAATTCTGTTGAGAAGTCTTGCAGGCGCGGCGAAGCGAACGGCTCCTGTTCCAGGCGCCGCAGAACGTCCGCGAACAGGCCCAGGCCCTCGGCGTTGCACGCCAGAGTGGAAACCACTTCTTCGGCGCGTACGCGCAGCCAGAGCAGGACGGCCACTTCGAGCGCTAGTACGCCCGCCAGCGGAAAGATTTTCAATGTAGCCAGCAGAAATATTATGCTGAATGTGGCGGAAATTGCGAGAAGCGCGGTGACAATTCGCCACGGACCTGCGGGTAGCAGAGGTGGCGCTTCCGCCCAGTTTTCCAGCGAGCGCGGATCGAGGCGCACTTTCAAATCTTCGCCGAGCAACGCCAATTCCTCGCGAAAATTCAGTTTGTCGCGCAGCTCGACGATAACTTTGTGCCTTTCCTGGATCGCCGGCACGGGCGATGCGGCGCTGAGCCATCGCGCGAGGCGCTCTTCGCCCATTGGAAGTCGGGCGGTCGAGAGCAGTTCAAACAAGCAGCCGGTGCCGAAGATATCGAGATCATCGGCATAGACGTGTTTGGGATTGCGGAATCGTTCGCCGGATGCGCCGATTCCGGCCCAGCGGTCTTGGAGGCGTGCGAGGCCGCGCTGGTAAAATGCAACGGCGGTGCGGGCATGGGCGAGCGCGCGCAGGGCGAATTCGTGCACTACGGCCAAGCCCGCGTAAATCACGATGGGAATCGCGAGCCAGTACGTGGAGATTACTTCGTCTTTCCGTGAAAGCCAGAGGAGCACGATCGCGGCAACGACCGTTGTGAGCTTGGCGTTTCCAATCTGCTTGTGCTGAGCGTCTTTCGCGGCGACGGTTTGCAGGCGGGCTGCAAGGCGTTGTGAGTATTCGGCGTGGGGGTGGGACAAAACCTGCCTCCGAGTAGCGGGGATTAGTTTACTACTCGATTGGCTGCGAATTGGTGCGGTGAATGGCGGGAGTTTCGCGGGTGCGGTCTGGCAACGATGAAACACGCGACGCTGGCGCGAACAGCAGATCCCTCTCTGCGTCGCGCGCCTGCCAAACTGCGGCAGGAAAGAAAAGACGCGGGACTCCGTGCGGGATGACACTCGGTGTGCGTTTTCCGCCAACTGCTCGATCTAATGCAACCGCGAAGAGCCGACGAGACGCCGGCGCTCCAAATGCAAAAGCACAATGAGCGACGGACAGTTTAGGCTTGCGGTTCGGCGGCGACAGGTACGTACATGGGAGCGGGCGACGGAGACCACGCCGGCTCCGGCGCCTGATTCGCCTGGTGATCGCGATACCAGAGGGCTTCGCTGGCTCGTTGCCAGAGGCGCGTGCCGATCCAAATCAAAATCATCAATTGGCTGAGCAGAAACGCAGCGACGTTGGATTGCGGGTTCACATGGTACATCCAGACGTGCAGGCCGATCCCAAACAGGACCCAGGCGATGATGCTGACACGCAAGTAGAGCCACAACAGCGAGAAGAAATTTCGGCGCAGCAATGTCAACGCGCGGCGGAGGGCGCGATGCATTTTCTTTTCGTCATCGGCGACGGCGATGACTTGGGCCATGTCAAACCACAGGCGCACGAGGATCAAGAGCATCAGTATCGCCACGACCGCGGCTTCGCCAAAATGGTCGGCTGAATAGGGAGAAATGGATTGCTCGTCAATGTGGGTGTGTATCGCGTTCGAGGCGGCGGCGAGGCCCGCGATCGGCAGCAGCACGATCGCGAGATAAATCAGCAGACGGAAAAAACGCCAGAAATGGTGGCCGGCGGCCTCGAAGAAGGCCGTGGTCGTGGGTTTTTCGTCGAGCACGTAGGCGGCGAGGATGCCGCCCGTCGCAAATAGCATAAATACGACGAACAGCATTGAGAAATGAACGATGTTGTGCCCTTGAATTGCCAGGGGCGAATCCGGGAGTTGTAGCAGCTCAGTGATCGCGCCGACGTCGAACCCATTGACCAGACGTTGCGCGGCCATGCTGTGGTTCAGCAGTGATGCGGCACGCTCGGTCATTTCTTGCGTTGAGAAGAAGCCGAAAATCAGGCAGACCGCGAATACCCACCAAACCAGGCGCTGCCATTTCCACACCAGCCCGGCGCCGGAAAAGAACGTTCCTCGATTCGTTGCAGCCATTCGCGTTGCTCCTTCGATATCGTTAGGTGAGCCAAGCCAGCAATTGCGAGAGCCATTCGCTGGCGAAAACCCAGATGGTTCTGAGCTTGTGCACCGCGCGCGGATCCGCTTCCTTCACGAAACTGTTGTTGAAGGGGTCGCGGTCCAGGGTGATCTGGTTGTGCGCGTCAATTTGCGCGGATTGGATCTTGGCCTTGCGATCGTACTGGTAGCGCACCCAGCGGTCCTGGCCGTCCCAGTGCTCGACGGCGGCGGAACCATCGTCGAATTTAATATCGACGTCCACTGGAAAAATGAAATCGCCCTTGCGCGCGACGGTCACGTAGGTGCGGTACACTTCGTCTTTTGCGTTGGCCTTGGAACCGTGCGCCGAAGTGTCCCACCACTTCACCGGATCGGAGTGGGCGTCAGCGAGCGAGTAATCCAGGATTTGCGTGCCGTAGATGGCCTGATTGAAATACCAGTGCAGATCTTTTCCCGAAACTTCCTCGATCGTTTTCAGAAAATCTTCGCCGGTGGGATGCGTGAAGCGGTAGCGCATGAAGTAGGTGTGCAGCGCCTGTCGCATGGTGTCTTCGCCAATTATTTTTTCCAGCGTGATCAGGACGGTGGCCGTCTTGCCGTAGGTGATGCCGCCGTAGGAATCGCTGGAAATGAATTTCCAGGCGAAGCGTGAAATCGGATCCATATCTGGCAGCGAAAAATATGCGTTGCGCTGCTCCTCGGTTTCGCCCAGTTGCGCGAACGGGAAATTCAGGAACGAGGTGTTGTGTCCGTAGATCGCGTCCATCACCTTCACTTCCGTGTAGCTATTGATTCCTTCGTCGAGCCAGGCATCTTCGAATTCGTTGGTGGCCACCATGCCGTACCAGTATTGGTGACCGAACTCGTGCTCGGTGACAAATTCCGGAGCCAGCAATCCCTGGGGCATATGCGCGCCGGTGTCGGCGGTAATCAGAGTCGGATATTCCATGCCGCCCGCATCGCTACCGCCATGCGGAGGGTCCACTACCGTGATGCGATCGTATGGGTAGGGCCCATACCATTGGTCGAACAGCTGCAGCGAGCCTTTGAGTGCCTTCATGTAGCGCGGGGCTGAGGCCATGTGGCCGGGCGACATCAGCAAGTGAATGTTCACGGGGCCTTGGCTGCCGGTCCAGGAATCTTCAACAACGGTGAAGCTGGGGCTGGCGGTCCAGGAAAAATCGTGGACGTCTTCGGAATGATAGACGAGCGTTTTTGTTCCGTCGGAATTATTTTCGGACGAAGCCAGGTCGCCGCCGGCGCCGACGATTTCGTTTTGCGGGAGGGTGATCTTTACGTCGAAGGTGCCGAAATCCGCGAAAAATTCGGTGTTGGCGTGAAATTGATGGCAGTTCCAGGCATTCTTCCACCACACGCCGACTTTGGGGAACCATTGGCCGACCATATCGAAATCGCGGACGTAGCCGGTGCGTTCGACGACTTTGGGAAGCACGTCGTGGAAGACGATGTGGAACTGCACGGAGGCGCCGGGCGCGATTGGTTTCGACAGAGTGACTTGAAAAACCGTGCGGTCTGCCGTGTTGTTATCGTCGGGATGGATGAATTCCAATTTGTTGGTTAGATCGCCAGCACCTTCGACTTCGAGTTTGTCCACGGTGATTGAGCCGAAATGTTTAGGGTCCCAGTCGGAGTCGGGGCCGTTGCCGCGCGTGCCTGAGCGGCGCACTTCGGTCATGAAAGTGGACTGCGGTTGGAAGGCGTTGAGGTAGAGATGGAAGGGAAACGTTTGCTGCGGTTGTCCGGTCAGGTTTTTATAAGTGAGAGTTTCGCTGGCGGCGATGGTGTGCTTGGTGGGGTCAAGCTTGGCTTCGATCTGGTAGGCGACGATGCGTGTGGAGAGCGGTTTGGTTGCCGTGTCGGTTGATGGGGTTGTGGCGATCGCTTTTTGGCTTGGCGCGGGGACTTGAGAAAAAATGGGGCCGCAGGACATTGCCATGGCCGCTGCCAGTACAAACACTTTCGTCATTCTCATCCATCCTCCCACACGAAATCCGCTTTGAGGGGTATGCACCAGAGGCAATTGCCCGTACACAATATGATACGAGGCTCACGGCGCGCAAGTTCGTTTCCGACAATCGTGAAGGCGGCGGAGCTGACGCCTTGGCAAGTTGGGGCGCAGCCCATCGATCCCGCACCGCGGGATCTCAGGATGAATCGCGCTGCAGCGAGATTCACAAGCCGGGCCCCCGCCGTGGCTGAGGCGGGGAAGACGTGGCGCGGATCGCCAATCGGGAGATTGGCGTTCCCGGGAAATGCAACGGTGCGCGGCGTGAGCACGCCGCTACAACTGCCAGTTCGCGGAGCGGAGTCTAAATAAAGATGTGCGTATTGCGCGACTGTGGTTTGGGGTCAAGTTGACGGCCTGCGGCGCAGCGACTACACTAAAATCATAGCGGTAGTGTGCGAGCGTGCGCCGTCGAGCGCGGCGCGGGCTCGTTCTCGGTGGAAATCTATGAGTCCAACGGTTTTACAACAGAAGCGCCACCAGCAGATTCTGACGGACGTGGTGCGCGCGTACATTGAGACGGGCGAGCCGGTCTCCTCGCGCAGCATTGTGCACCGGCATATCGAGCCGCTTAGTTCGGCTACCGTGCGCAACGTGATGGCGGACTTAGAGGACGCGGGCTTGCTGTTTCAACCGCACACTTCCGCGGGCAGGGTTCCGACGGCGGCGGCGTATCGATTTTTCGTAGAGCAGGTGGCCGCGCAGGCGACGGCCAGCCCCGCAGACCTGTTGTGGATTCGCCGCGAGTTGGCGGCTGCGCAGACTCCGGAAGCCGTGATGGAGCGCGCCAGCCATGTGCTGGCTGCGGTTTCGCGCGGGCTGGGTATTTTTATTGCGCCACCGCTGGCGCGGAGCGTCGTCGAGCATTTGCGTTTTCTGCTTTTGCCGGATGGGCGTGTGCTGGTGATTTTGGTTTCCGGCGGCGGCGTGACGCGCGACAAATTGATTCGTCCGGAGCGGCCATTTCAGCAGGAAGATCTGGATCGCACGTCGGAATATTTGAACCGCCATTACATTGGCTGGACGCTAGAGGCGATGCGCGCGGATCTGCGCAAGCAATTGGAACAGGACCGCGAGCAGTACGGACAGCTGGCGGGCACCGCGCTGATCCTGTGCGACCCGAGCGTGCTGGGCGATGTGGCCGACCGCAAAATTTATGTGGATGGCGCGGCGCAGATGGCGGCGTCGCCGGATTTCACGGACCCACAACAATTGCGTGAGTTGCTCGAGGCGATTGAAGAGAAGGATCGCTTGATTGCGCTGTTGAGCGGTTGCATTGAATCGCCGGAGCCGGTGCACGTGGAGCTGGGTCTGGACAAGATTTCGAATGCGGGGAAACATCTTGCCATCGTTTCCGCGTCATATTCATCTAAAGACCAGGTGCAGGGAACACTGGGTATCCTGGCGCCCATGCGCATGCACTACGAGCGCGTGATTACTGCGGTAGCATTCATGGCGCAGTTTTTCTCCGAAGAGCAAGAAGGGGGTTGATTTCTTTGGCGTCACACAAACTACGTAAAGATGTAGATTTTCCCGAGAACGGTTTCGCGGCCGCTGCTGACGCGGCGGGGGATGCCGCGGCGAATCAGTCTGCGCCGGAGTCCTTGCCGGCGGGTGAAGTATCGGTTGCTGAGCAGATCCAGAAGCTCGCCGCCGAGAAACAGGATTTGCAGAATATGTTGGTGCGACGCCAGGCGGATTTTGAAAATTACCGCAAGCGCGTCGAGCGAGAACGGCAGCAGGAGCGGCATCGCGGCGCGGAAGTGTTGATCGAGCAGGTGCTGCCCGTGTTGGATGCTTTTGATCGCGCGCTCGCCTCTGGCCAGGACAGCTCGGCCAGCGCGGAATACCGCAAAGGGTTCGAACTGATTCGCACGCAGCTGTGGAATGCGCTGGCGAAGCAAGGACTGCAGCCGATCGAAGCGGTGGGCAAGCCGTTCGATCCGCACTTGCACCACGCGATTGAAAATGTGCCGACGGCGGAGCAGCCGGAAGGCACTGTGGTCGGAGAAATGCAGAAGGGTTATATGTTTCACGATCGCGTGCTGCGGCCGGCGATGGTGCGCGTAGCGTCGGCGCCGTCGAACTAGCGCGCACAAGCGGTGCGAAGTGAGCGATTCTCGCACGATTTCAATTTTCATAACTTGGAGACATAAAAGCGATGGCGGCCAGCAAGGGCAATGATTTTTACGAAGTTCTGGGCGTGGCGCGCGACGCTACGCCCGACCAGATTAAATCCGCCTACCGAAAGGCGGCGCTGAGGTGGCATCCGGATCGCAATCCTGAGAAGAAGGAAGAGGCGGAGCACAATTTTCGCGCGGCTTCGGAAGCGTACGCCGTACTTTCCGACGAGCAGAAGCGCTCGGTGTACGACCGCTACGGAGCGGCTGGTCTGGGCAATCGCGGATTCGATACCGGCTTCAATTCGACGATCTTCGAGGAATTTCAGGATATTCTCGGCGATCTTTTCGGTTTCGATGAAGTGCTGGGCGGCGGCCGGCGGCGCGGCGGCCGTGGCGGGGCGCGCGGGCAGCGTGGCGCGGATTTGCGCTACGACATGTCGCTTTCGTTCGAAGAGGCCGCGGCGGGCATCTCCAGCAAGATTCAGCTGTCGCGGCACGAACTTTGCGACGCGTGCAAGGGCACCGGCGCGAAGCCGGGCACCGGCATGTCCACTTGCGCGACGTGCGGCGGGCGCGGCCAGATGGCCTACTCGCAGGGATTTTTTTCCATCACGCGGACTTGCCCGGCTTGCCAGGGAGCGGGACAGACGATCAAGGACGCTTGCGCGAGCTGCCGCGGCCTGGGCCGCATCGAACGCGAACGCACGCTGGAGGTAGGCGTTCCAGCGGGAGTGGATTCCGGGACGCGGCTGCGCATGACGGGGCAGGGCGAGCCGGGAACGAACGGCGGCGGGCCGGGCGACCTTTACATTTTTCTGGAAGTGAAAGAGCACGCGTTCTTCGAACGGCGCGGATCGGACCTGATCTGCGAAATTCCAATCAGTTTTTCGCAGGCGACGCTGGGTGACAAGATCAAGGTCGCGACGTTGAAGGGCGAAGAGGAGCTGGAAATTCCCGAGGGCACGCAGTCCGGCCAGATTTTCCGCAAGAAGGGCAAGGGCTTGCCCAATCCGCACGGCGGGCGCGGCGATCTGTACATCAGCATCCGCGTGGTGATTCCAGCGAAAGTGTCGCGCGACCAGAGGCGCTTGCTGGAGCAGCTGGGGCAGACGCTGAAAGTGGAGAACAAGCCGGCGGAGCGCAATTCCACGTTCTTCGATAAGGTTAAGGATATTTTCGGATGAGTGTTGTCGTCGCCTCTCCAAGTTCTGCGCTGATTTCTTAGCGGAGCAATGGGCATTTTTCTTAGGAGTCTGCTTTGCGTCTCCTTGCTTCTGCTGTGCGCACTCGCGCCAGCTTTCAAGAACGGCAAGCTCTCCGGGACGGTAACGGATTCAGAAGGCACCCCAATTTCTCGCGCGGTAGTGATCATTCACTGGGATTCGAGTGGGTCGACGGTTGGACTGGAGTCGAATGTTGGATTGGGTGAAGACGTACGCCTCCAGACTGGCCAATTGGGCGCGTATTTTGTTGATATTCCTCCGGGCTTCTATGACGTTTTTGTTTCTGCGCAAGCATTTAGCCCTTCCTGCCGAAAGGTGCGTGATCGACCAGACAGTGTGAGTACCTTCGGTCCCAAGTTGAAGATGGATCCGCTTGTCTTCAGGGAATTGGATTGAGCGATTTGCCTTTCACCGCTGCTTCGATTTATCCTTATGTAATTGGGTGATTCCTCGCTCGCCACGATACAATCCCAACGATGCGACGGCGATTTTTCGTTGATAAATTCGAGGATGCTACTGCGACTGTGCGCGGCGACACCGCCGAGCATCTTGGCCGCGTGCTGCGGGCAGAGCCTGGGCAGCTCTACGAATTGAGCGATGGAAAACGGGTGTGGCTGGCGCGTGTCGAACGCGTGGGGTTGCTGAAACGCGGCGACAACCGCATGGAATTTTCGTTGGTCGAGCCGATCGAAGCGCGCGAGCCTGCGCTGCATTTGCATTTGCTGATTGCGTTGGTGAAGTTTGATCGCTTCGAGTGGTGTTTGGAGAAGGCTACCGAGCTGGGCGTGAGCGAAATCACACCGCTGATTGCCGCGCGGACCGACAAGGCTTTGGTTGCCGCAGCGGCGAAGCGCCATGCGCGCTGGGAGAGGATTGTGCTGGAATCGGCGCAGCAGGCGCGGCGTTTGCGACCTCCGAAGATCGCGGCGGCTATTACGCTGGAAAAGGCTTATCGGGCTTCCAGTGCGCAGTGCAAAATTCTACTTTCGGAGCGCAGCGATGCGCCGCCGATTCAGGATGTGTTGCGGGATGTTACGGCGCGGGCGGCCGAGATTTCGATTGGGCCGGAAGGCGGGTGGACGGATTTGGAATTGGCGGCGGCGCGCGGGGCGGGATTCATGGAGGCGTCCTTGGGCGAATTGGTTTTGCGGACGGAGACGGCGGTGCTGGCTTCGCTGGCGATTTTGCATTTTGCGCTGGATGCGTGACGGAGGGATAAGCCGCCGAGACGCCCCGACTATACCGGGGTCAGCGCCGGGCGCAGTGAAAACTCAGAGCAAAAGAGCCGGCGAGACGCCGCTGCTACGTCTGCCATTTTGCAATTTGCGCGAGGCTGAACTGAAGCAAACGAAGGCATGCTCGCATCCTCTCGAAAGTCACGGGACGATGCGGCAGCTACAAATTCAAGAGCCTATGGCTCGACGGTTTATCGGTGTTCGTCTGTGGTGATTTTGACTTTGGATTTGCAGTTGATTCTGCAACCGATCGCGCGCGTAGAGCGTCATAGACACTGCATGCGGCGCACACTTGGCGCGCGCTATCTTACCGTGTTATAAATATTTGAGAGCCGAATGCCGGACAACACTCAGCCTGAGTCGCAAGAGCCGCAGAACAACTCCACGTTGCCACGTTTGCGGCAGGAATTGCGCAGTTGGACGCGCGATTTGGCCGTGGCGCTGGGTTTGGCGCTGGTCATCATCATCTTTTTGTATCAGCCCGTAAAAGTGGAGGGCACCAGCATGGCGCCGCTGCTGAGCGATCAGGAGCGCATCTTCATCAACAAGTTTGTGTACCGCTTCGAGCCGATCGAGCGCGGCGACGTGGTGGTTTTCTGGTATCCTCTGGACCATTCGAAATCGTTTATCAAACGCGTGATCGGATTGCCGGGCGAAACGGTTGAGTTGCGCGCCAGTCATTTGTATGTGAACGGCAAGGAGCTGGTGGAACCGTACGTTCCGCCGAGCTATCTGGACGGTTCCAGCTACGGCCCGGTGCAGATTCCGGATGGGAATTATTTTGTGATGGGCGATCACCGCGACAGCTCGAACGATTCGCGCGTTTTCGGACCCGTCAGCCGGCCATATATTTATGGCAAGGCGGTTTTCGCGTACTGGCCGGTGGATCATTTCGGCTCGCTATCTTCTTCGTATACGGTGAACGCGGCATCGCGATGAAATATTCTGGAGGATACACTGACGGAGCAGCCCGCAACGCGCGCGACCCTCGCGCTGGAAGACGGACGAACATTTAGCGGCCGTGCCGCGGGTGCGCGCACCCGGCGGGGCGGCGAAGTCGTTTTTAATACCTCTCTCACTGGCTACCAGGAAGTTTTCACCGACCCTAGTTATTCCGGGCAGATTGTGTGCCTGACTTATCCGCACATTGGAAATGTCGGCACGAATTTGGAGGATGAGGAATCCGCGCGTCCGTATATTGAAGCGCTGATCGTGCGCGAATTTTCGCCGCTTGCGTCGAACTGGCGGTCGAGTGAATCGGCGCAGCAGTATCTGGAGCGTTATGGCGTGCCGGTGATTTGGGATTTGGACACGCGCGCGCTGGTGCGGCATCTACGGGATGTGGGAGCGCTGCGCGGAGTGGTTGCTACGGACGGGACGCCGGCGGAGAGATTGGTGGCGGAGGCGCGGGCGTTGCCGACGATGGCAGGGTTGGAATTGGCGGGGCGTGTGACTTGCGCGAAATCGTACGGGTGGACTCAGGGGTCGATTGATTTGGCCGCGCCGGCAGGTAGATCAGGGGGGCGGAGCTTTAGCTCCGACATTCAGCGGCAGAAAAGCGCAAGGGCTTTAGCCCCTGAGGGGCGCGTGGGCCGTAGAGTCGTCGCTTACGATTTTGGGATTAAGGAGAATATTTTGCGGCTACTGGTGGATCACGGCTGCGCAGTTACGGTGGTTCCGGCGCGCACTTCCGCCGCGGATGTGCTGGCGCTGAAACCGGATGGCGTGTTTTTGTCGAATGGGCCGGGCGATCCCGAGCCGGTTGATTACGCCGTGGAGAATATTCGCAAGCTGCTGGGGCGCGTGCCGATATTTGGCATTTGCTTGGGGCACCAGTTGTGCGGGCTGGCATTGGGCGGGAGTACATTCAAATTAAAATTTGGGCATCACGGCTCGAATCATCCGGTGAAGAATTTGCGCACGGAGAAGGTGGAGATCACCGCGCAGAATCATGGATTTTGCGTGGACCCGGATTCGTTGCCCGCCAGCGACGTGGAAATCACGCACGTCAATCTGAACGATCACACCAATGAAGGCATGCGGCATCGGTCGTTGCCGCTGTTTAGCGTGCAATATCATCCGGAGGCGTCGCCGGGGCCGCATGATGCGCGATATTTGTTCGATGATTTTGTGGCGATGATGGATGGGGCGCGGAGGTGAGGATGCCGCCGTGCGACGGGCGCACGTCGTTGGTTTTCGTCAGGGCACGGCTTTAGCCTTGCCCTGACGAACTGCTGTGGGGTCGCTGCGACTGACGATAGTGCTCTGACTAGCAGCGGTGAATTGACACGGCAAAGCAGCGCGCTGAAGTAAAGCACCAGTTGCGGTGCGCAAAACAAAACGCCAGCAATTTTGAGAGGCGAATGCCGAAACGGACTGACATTAAGAAGATCATGATCATCGGCTCGGGGCCGATCATTATTGGCCAAGCTTGCGAGTTTGATTATTCGGGGACGCAGGCTTGCAAGGCTTTGCGTTCCGAGGGCTACGAAGTCGTGCTGGTGAATTCGAATCCGGCGACGATCATGACCGACCCGGAAATTGCGGACCGGACTTATATTGAGCCGCTGGCGAAGGAATATCTGGAAGCGATTATTGCGGCTGAGCGGCCTGATGCGTTGTTGCCGACTGTTGGCGGGCAGACCGGCTTGAATCTGGCGGTTGCGCTGGCTGAATCCGGCATTCTTGCAAAATATGGCGTGGAATTAATTGGCGCTTCGCTGAGCGCGATCAAGATTGCGGAGGATCGGCTGCTGTTCAAGGAAGTTTGCCGCAAGATTGGGCTGGAGGTTCCGGCGTCGGAGGTGGTGACGAGCGTGCCGGAAGCTGTGCAGCTTGCGGACCAGCTCGGGTATCCCGTGGTGATTCGTCCATCGTTCACGTTAGGCGGCACCGGCGGCTCGATTGCTTACAATCACGAAGAATTTGCGGACCTGATCGCGCGCGCGCTAGATGCCAGCCCGGTGCACCAGGCTTTGATCGAAGAATCGGTGCTGGGTTGGAAGGAATTCGAGTTGGAAGTGATGCGCGATCACCGCGACAACTTCGTGGTGATCTGCTCGATTGAAAATTTCGATCCGATGGGGATTCATACCGGGGATTCCATCACCGTGGCGCCCGCGCAGACACTCACTGATAAGGAATATCAGCGGATGCGCGACGCGGCTGCCGCAATTATTCGCGCGGTGGGCGTGGAAACCGGGGGATCGAATATTCAGTTTGCGGTGGATCCGGCGTCCGGCCGCATGACCGTGATCGAGATGAACCCGCGCGTTTCGCGCAGTTCGGCGCTCGCGAGCAAGGCCACCGGTTTTCCGATCGCAAAAATCGCAGCGAAACTGGCCGTGGGCATGACGCTGGACGAAATTCCCAACGACATCACGAAGAAAACGCCGTGCTCATTTGAGCCGACCATTGATTACGTGGTGGCGAAAATTCCGAAGTGGCAATTTGAGAAATTTCCTGGCAGCGATACCACGCTGACGACGCAGATGAAATCCGTAGGCGAAGTGATGGCGATCGGGCGTAATTTTCAGGAAGCGCTGTGCAAGGCAATTCGGTCGCTCGAGCCGAGTTCGGCGTGGCGTCCTCCGGCCGAAGTCACGACTGTTCTGCTGCGCGAGAAATTGCACGTGCCGGGGCCGGACCGTTTGCACTGGCTGTTTGAGGCGCTGGAGCGAGGGATGTCCAGCGAAGAAGTGTGCGACCTGACGAAGATCGATCCGTGGTTTATCCGTCAGCTGCAGGAAATGCTGGCGGTGGATCGGCGCGTGGCGGCGACGACGCTGGGAAAATGTCCGTCGGAATTGTTACTGGAATCGAAGCGGTCGGGCGCAAGCGACGAGGAAATCGCGAAACTGTGGGACGTGAAAGCTTCGAGCGTGCGCGCGCGCCGCAAAGAGCTGGGCGTGCAGCCTGTTTTCAAACGCGTCGATACTTGCGCGGCGGAATTCGAATCATTCACGCCGTATCTTTATTCCACGTACGAAGAGGAAGACGAATCCGGCGCGGTGGACCGGCCGAAGGTGGTGATTCTGGGTAGCGGGCCGAACCGCATCGGGCAGGGAATTGAATTTGATTATTGCTGCTGCCACGCGGCGTTCGCGCTGAAAGAAGATGGCTATGAAACGGTGATGGTAAATTGCAATCCGGAAACTGTTTCGACGGATTACGACACTTCCGACCGGCTGTATTTCGAACCGTTGACCCTGGAAGACGTGCTCGCGATTCTGGACCGCGAAAAGCCGCAGGGCGTGATCGTGCAATTCGGCGGGCAGACGCCGTTGAACCTGGCGCTGGAGCTGAAGCAGAACGGCGCGAAAATTATCGGCACCGCGCCGGAGTCGATTGATTTGGCGGAGGACCGGCGGCGATTCGGCGGGTTGCTGGATGAATTGCGAATTCCGCAGCCGCGCAATGGCACGGCCCTGGCGCCGCAGGAAGCCGTGAAGCTCGCGAGTGAAATTGGCCTGCCGGTGCTGGTCAGGCCGAGTTACGTGCTGGGCGGGCGCGCGATGGTGATCGCCTACGATCTGAAGACCGTCGAAGAATACGTGGCGCAAGCCGCGCTGATCGGTTCGGGCACCGATCCCAAGCGGCCGATTCTGATTGACCAATTTTTGGAAGACGCGACAGAAGTGGACGTGGACGCGCTGGCGGACGGCGAAGACGTGCTGATTGCGGGGATTATGGAGCATATCGAGGAGGCCGGGATTCATTCCGGTGATTCTTCGTGCGTGCTGCCGTCGGTGACGCTGAAGCCTTCGGTGCTGGAGCGGATTCGCGATTACACTTCGCGGCTGGCGCGCGCGTTGAAAGTAGTGGGGCTGATGAATGTACAGTACGCGATTCAGCGCGATACGGTTTATGTGCTGGAAGTAAATCCGCGGGCTTCGCGAACGGTTCCATACGTGAGCAAGGCGACCGGCGTGCCGCTGGCGAAAGTGGCGGCGCGTTTGATGACGGGGCGAAAGTTGCGCGATTTGCATTTGCCTTATACGGAAACGAACGGGATTAAAGAACTCGCGGTGCGGAATTTCTACGCGGTGAAATCTCCGGTGTTTCCGTTTAACAAGTTTCGCGGCGTGGACACGATTTTGGGGCCGGAGATGCGTTCGACCGGCGAGGTTATGGGGATTTCTTCCACCTTCGGGTTGGCGTTCGCCAAGGCGCAGCTTGCCGCGGGGCAGCGGCTGCCGCAGACGGGTACTGTGTTCCTCAGCGTTAACGATCATGACAAGCGCCACGTGGCTTTTGTGGTGCAGGATTTGCTGGCGGCGGGATTGAAGGTGGTGGCTACGCGCGGGACGGCGGCGGCTCTTGCGAGTGCGGGGATCGAAGTGGAATCTGTGTACAAGGTGAATGAGGGGCGGCCGAACATAGTGGATTTGATCAAGACGGCGAAAGTGGATTTGGTGATTAACACACCTTTGGGGCGCGAGTCTTTTTACGACGAGAAGTCCATTCGGCGCGCGGCGATTCGTTACAACATTCCGTGCATCACGACTCTTTCGGCGGCCAGTGCGGCGGCGCGGGGAATGCGGGCCATGGCGGGGCATGGGGCGGATGTAGCGGCGCTGCAGGATTTGCATCGTCGGACTTCGGCGGCATCGGCGCAGGCGGAGAAGTAGCAGCAGCTTGTTTCCCCTTGGATGCTCTCGCGTTTGATATAAAATGACGGCCATGAAACTTCGCGGAATCTTTGCGCCACTTACCACGCCATTTGACGCGGATGGCGACGTCGCGCTCGGCGAAGTGCGCAATAATGTGGCGCTTTACAATAAGACCAAGCTCGCCGGGTACGTCCCGAACGGCTCGACCAGCGAATCGGTGCTGCTGCGGTGGGAAGAGGTGTACAAGGTTTGGGAAACGGTGCGCGATGCCGCCGCGCCCGGAAAAATTCTGATCGCCGGGACGGGCGCGGAATCCACATCGGAAACCATCGAGCACACCAATCGCGCAGCGCGCATCGGGTACGCGGTGGCGCTGGTGCGCACGCCGAGCTTCTACAAGCCTTCCATCAGCGATCACATGCTCGCCGAACATTATCTGCGTGTGGCGGACGCCGCGCGCATTCCGGTGATGGTGTATTCGGTGCCGGTATTCACGCACGTCACGGTCGAGGCAGCGCTCGTCGCGCGCGTGGCGAAGCATCCGAACATCATTGGCATGAAGGATAGCTCGGGCGATATGAAGGGCATCGCCGCGATCATCGCCGCGGCGCCCAAAGAATTTCAGACGCTGACGGGTTCCGCATCGACTCTGTACGAAGCGCTCGAATTGGGCGCGGTGGGCGCGATTCTGGGGCTGGCGGATGCGTTCCCGGATTTGTGCGCGGAAATTTATGAAGCGGCCAGCGCGGGTGATCGCACGAAAGCTCAGACGCTCGCGCAAAAACTGGCGCCACCAGCGAAAATGCTGCTGATGGATTACGGCATCGGCGGCTTGAAATACGCGCAGGACCGCATGGGCTTCTACGGCGGCCTGCCGCGGCTTCCACTGCTCGGCGTGAGCGATGAGGCCAAGGTGGAAATCGACCAGATGTTGGCGAATCTTATCTCCCAGCCAGCGCATCACTTGTAGCAGCGATTTGCGGTCGCTTGGGGCGCGCTGGGAGGACGTTATTCACACGATTTGCCCGGATGCACGCTGTTCACGCGTGATGGTGCGGACAAATTGGCGAGTCCTTTCGCGCCGTTGCTGTTGTCCGGCCGAATTCTCCGCTCTTTGCTTTGCTGATACCGTCTCCTTCGCGGATTGCTGCTTCTCACGGCCGCGTGTATCATGAATCCTTCGATGGAGTCTCTTTGCCTTTCCTTCCGCGATATTCCCCAGACATCTAAATTGTTTTCGACTTTTTTGGAGGACTTTCTCCGCGTCGGGAAGTATTACGGGCACTCACCTTCAATCGGGGGCGTTGCGGCCGCGGCTAAGGAAGTGGAGATCGATCCAGCGGTGCGCGCTGGTGTTGTAGAAGTGGTACGCGAACAAAATCTGAAATTTGGCGGGCCGGTGGCGCTGGACGCGGCCATCGCGCGCAACCTGGACCGTCTGGCGAATGGCGCTGTGGCGATTGTTACCGGGCAGCAGGTGGGACTTTTTACCGGGCCGGCTTACAGCTTGTACAAAGCGATCACGGCGGCGGCTTGCGCCGAGGAACTTTCGCGACGCGGAGTGGACGCGGTGCCGGTGTTTTGGCTGGCGACAGAAGATCACGACCTCGCCGAGATCAATCACGCTTTGTGGACCACGCGCACGGGATTGGCGGAATTTATTTTGCCTGGAAACGTTGCGGACGAAGGCCATCGCGTGGGAGAAATTGCGCTGGGGCCGGCGATCACCGCGTCGGTGGTGACCGCGATGGACACACTCGAAGGGCCGTACGCCGCGGAAGTGTCGCGGGCGTTGCGGGAATCGTACACGCCGGGCGATACGTACGGGTCGGCGTTTGGGAAACTGATGGCGCGACTGGTTACGGGGCGGGGAATCATTTTTCTCGATCCGCTGGATTCGCGGCTGCACCATTTTGCGAGCGGCATTTACCGCCGGGCGCTGGATGACGCGGAGCCGCTGGGCGACGCGTTGCTGGCGCGCTCGAAAGAACTCGAACGCGGAGGATTCCACGCGCAAGTGAACGTGACGCGTGAGTCCACTTTGCTTTTTTATAACGTGGACGGCGTGCGGCAGCCGTTGCGCCGACGAGGCGAAAAATTCCATGCAGGTTCGGCTGCGTTTTCGCTGGAAGAACTGCGTGCGGCGATTGAAAAGACGCCCGAAGCTTTTACGCCCAACGTATTGCTGCGGCCGGTGGTGCAGGACACGCTGTTGCCCACGGCTGCTTACATCGGCGGGCCGGCGGAAATCGCGTATATGGCCCAGGCGCAGGTGGTTTACAAGCACTTGCTGGGACGCATGCCGGCGATTTTGCCGCGCGCGAGTTTTACTCTAGTGGAGCCGCCGATCGCACGGCTGCTGAAAAAATATGGCTTGGACTTTCGCGACGTCATGCGCGGCAGGCAGCACTTACGCGGGCGCATGGAAATGAAATCGCTGCCGCGCGCGCTGGCGGGGCGTTTTGCGGTGGATGAGAAGGCGCTGCGGCGGCTGTTGCAGGCTTATCGCAAGCCTCTTGGGCACCTGGACCGCACACTCACAGGCGCGCTCGATTCCGCCGAACGAAAAATCCTTCACCAGTTTTTAAAGCTGAAGGGGAAGGCGGGACGCGCGGAAAATTTCCGCACGGGGATTCTGGACCGCCACGAGCGGATTCTGATGGACGCGTTGTACCCGCATCGCGGCTTGCAAGAGCGCACGCTTTCGGCGTTGCCGGCGCTGGCGGCGTACGGGCCGGAATTGTTGGATGATCTTGCTAGCGTGTCGGTGATCAGCGGACCAGACGTTGAGCCGGTTGTTAGCGCGGGCGAGGATGCGCCGGCGAATCCGCAGGCTTGTGCGCATCAGCATCATGTTTTGTTTATGTGAGCTAGTTGTTTGCGGGAACTGCAAAATCGGAACTTCAGCGGTTAAAGCCGCTTGCATGTAGGAGTGTTTTGTCGTGGCTGAAGCCACGACCCACAAGGATTGCAGAACGTTTACGCAGGCATGGAGGTCGCGCCCTTGCCGGAGGCCTGTGGATTTTATGGCGCGAGGGAGAGCTGCTTTAGTTGGTCGAGATCGGCGGATGCGGCATCCGAGACCGCAGTGAAGGTAAAACCGTTCTGCTGCCACGCTACCCAGTGATAACCCTGTAGTTCACCCGAACCATTCAACGAGTCGCCGGGCTGTGTCTTCGCGACGAACACATTCACGATGTGTTTGCGGCGCCCGTAGACCAGCGCGGCCGCGGTGCGGCCGTCAATCACGTCGAGGCGGCCGCCCATCAGCGGGAATCCATCATTTGCAAAATCTCGGACCGGCGGCGCGAAATCGATTTTGCCGTCGAACCAGGGCTTTACGGTGTGCTGATCGGTCGAGATTACATCTTCTAAATGCCCCGGCTGCAACGAGCGGAGATGCGCGTCAACGATCAGCGCCGCCATGGCCTGCTGCTGCGAGAAGCGGTTCAGGCTTCGCAGATATTGCCAGCCGAGGAACGTGGCGAGAACCACCGTCGCCGCGATGGCGAGCCAGCGCCACGACTCCGCTCGCGAACGCGACACCGGAGGTGGCACGGCAGCCTTCGGCAAACTGATTTGCAGTTTTTTGCGCAAGCTTTCCGGCGCGCGTTCGTAGAGTTGCGCGCCAGATAGCGCGGCGCGAAGTTTTTCTTCCGCCGCGAGGCGCATTTCGCAATCGGGGCAAGCTTCCAGATGGCGCTCGAACTCGGCGGCGCCGATAGCGTCCATTTCGCCGTCGAAATAGGCGTGCAGACGAGTTTGCGTCAGCTCACAGGTCACGGCCGGCCCCCTTTGGCACAGGCTCGGTCAGTAGAAACCTCAATTGCTGCCGCGCCCGAGCCAGCGCGGACATCACGGTGCCGATCGGGCGCGTGGTAATCGCGGCGATCTCTTTATACGAGCAGCCTTCCAGCTCCCGCAGCACCAGTATTTCGCGGAAATGCGCGGGCAGATCTTCCAGAGCGCGTTGCAGGCGCTCGCGATCGTAACTGGCCATGGCCAGCGATTCGGGATTCTCAGTCTTCGGCGGCATGGTCAATTCATCGAACTCCGTCATTTCCTCGGCGACGTGATTCTGCTGCAGCCAGGTGAAGCAGCAATTGCGGACAATCTGAAGAAGCCAGGCGCGCGCGTTACCGGACTGAAAACCGCCGAAGGAACGGTACGCGCGCAGGAATGCCTCCTGAGTGACGTCCTCGGCTTGCGCGCGGCCGCGCAAAATCCAGCGCGCCAGATTGTAAGCGGCGTCGCGATGCGGCATGACGTCTGCCTCAAAGCGCGCGCGGTCTGCCTGATCTAACACGTCCAGCCCTTTTTACAGCTCCACATAGACGTAACCACGGCGGAGGTGATTTTATTCCCGCCGGATGCAAATATCTCAAAAAAGAATGGTTTGCGTGGCCCGGGAATAAAACCGCGGGTCCCGTGGTCTTGCACACCGAACACGTCCACAGCTGGCGCGTTGCCCACGGGCCCAGATCGGAACGGGCAGGCGCCACTTTTCAAAACGTGGGCGGTGCGGAACGGAAGACGCCTGGAATCAGAGTAACCAAGGAGGAAGCAGATGCCGCAAAGCAAGAAGGACGAACTTGTGCACGACCATAACCACGATGGAGTTGACCGGCGAGGTTTTCTGAAGTGCATGGCCTGGGCGGGTACCGGCGCTCTGTGCGTGATGCAGGGTGGAGTGTTGAAGTCCTACAGCATGAGCCGTGCGAACGAATGGAATGCCGCGAAAATGGCGGGCGAATTGAGCTTTGCGCAGATCAGCGACAGCCACATGGGCTTCAACAAACCGGCGAATCCGGACGTGGCCGGCACGCTGAAAGCAGCGGTGGAGAAGATCAACGCGTTGTCTATTCAGCCGGAGTTCTTGCTGCACACCGGGGACATCAGCCATCTGGCGAAGCCAGAAGAATTCGATACCGTGGACCAGATTTTGAAGGGCGCGGTAGCCAAGGACGTGTTTTTCGTGCCCGGCGAGCATGACGTGATCGGCGACGAAGGGCAGCAGTACCGGGATCGCTACGGGAAAGGCACCAAGGGCGAGGGCTGGTACAGCTTCGATAAGAAGGGCGTGCATTTTGTCGGACTCGTAAACGTGGTGAACCTGAAGGCCGGCGGTCTGGGGAATTTGGGGAGCGAGCAGCTCGAGTGGCTGGAAGACGACGTAAAGCAATTGAAATCGAGCACGCCGATTGTGGTTTTCGCGCACATTCCTTTGTGGTCCGTGTATCCGGAATGGGGATGGGGAACGGACGACAGCGCGCAGGCGCTGAGCTACTTGAAGAAATTCGGCTCCGTGTCGGTGTTGAACGGACACATCCACCAGATCATGCAGAAGGTGGAAGGCAACGTAACGTTTCATACGGCGATGTCCACCGCATTTCCTCAGCCACAGCCGGGTAAAGCCGATTCGCCCGGGCCAATGAAAGTGCCGGCGGAACAACTGCGGAGTGTGCTGGGGATTACGGATGTGAACTTCGTGCGCGGGCAGCATGCATTGGCAATTGTGGATTCGCAGTTGGCCTAAGGCGGAAGCGGCGGAAATCCATCTCAGAATTATTCGGCGGTTTTGGAGAGGCGGGGCTTCAGGGGCTGAGGCCCCGTCAAGCTAGGCGGTCCACATAGGAGATGGGCACTACGCAGCACGCAAAGTGAACTTAATTTCTAGCGAGAGGGAAAAAGCCATGGATAGGATTTTGAACAGAATTGGTTTAGCGGCGCTGGTAATCACGGCCTTCGCGCTGTTGACGCCGGTGGACAGGCATGCCAATGCGGCGGGCCAGGGACAGACGGCCACCAGTGCGGCGGTGAAGATTGACAATTTCAGTTTCGGACCGGCGGCGGTGACAGTTCCGGTGGGCACGACTGTGACGTGGACCAATCAGGACGACATTCCACACACGGTGGTGAGCACGGACAACGTGTTCAAGTCCAAGGCGCTGGATACCGACGATAAATTTTCGTTCGTCTTCACCAAGCCGGGCACTTATTCGTACTTTTGCTCGATTCACCCGAAGATGACCGGCCAGATCATCGTGCAGTAGGGGGCAGTCACATGAATCCGTTTGATTTGAAGCAAATGATGATGGAAAAGCACGCGCAGCATGTGGTGCTGATCCATTTCCCGATCGCGCTGTTCATTGCGGGAGTGGGATTGGACTTTGTGGCGCAGTGGACGAAGCGGCAGGTGCTCGGGATCGCGGCTTACATCAACCTGCTGCTGGCGGCGGTGATGACGCTGCCAGCGGCGGCAACTGGCTTAGTGGCATGGCAGTGGGCGCTGGAAGGGCACCGGATACGAGGGATTTTGCGTTTGCATATCGTGTTTGCGTTGGCGTCAACGGCGGTGATCTGGACCGTGTGGCTGATTCATTTCCGTGCGCGCCGCAGAGTGGTTGGCGTTTTGCCGAGTTACCGACTGCCCTTGGAATTTGTGGGCGTGGCGCTGCTGGCAATTACCGGGCACCTCGGTGGATTTCTCAGCGGAGTGAATAGCTAGCTCGGCCGATAATTTTTCCGAACTGGCGTTACGAGCCAGGCGTGGTAGCACCGGTCGTGGCACGAGGCGAGACAATCAGCTTGTTTAAGTCGCTGACAAGGTTGGCCATCGCTTCGTCAAAGTTCTTGCGGCCAGTTGCTTCTCGCGCCCATGGCTCCACGTGCTCGGTGATTCGCCACAGCAAAATGCTGGTCTTGGGATCTACAATCGCTAAGCGAAGCACGTACACTTCCTGGGTTCGAAACGCGATCTCGGTCCGGACCTCAAGAACCACGTCAGCGTCCGCGGGAGTCTGCACGAATTCGTATATTCCCAGCCTCTTGAGGGACGCGTAGAACTCGCCATAAGCAAGGCTGGGGATTCCCAGGACTGGATCGCTATCGCCGTTAGCGATAAATATTTTCCTGGCCGTGAGGATTTGCACGGGTACCGGAGCGGGGGGCACATCGGGTGTTTTTTGCGTCTCCGCCATCGGAGCGGCAACGAATGCAATCGCTACAGCGAGGCAGATAATCGCTGTTCTTGCGCTGTTCGTCATGGTTTCTCCTATCACGCCAGAGTGAAGACCTTACCGGGGCGTTGCTTCTGCTACCGAATCGTAAAATCAACCGCGCTTCGCGCGACGTGAGTTCACAAATCCGGCGCGTAAGTGGACGGATATATCAGCCGTTACGTTTCAGCAAGAAGCGAAACTTCTTGAATGTTCCGGTTTTTCCGCGGCTGCGCTCGGTTCATTGTTGCTTGGAGCAGAGGCAGGATTTCTCCTTGGTGCGGATGCGGCCCGGATCAGCGTTGCAGACTCAGCACAGGCAAGATTGCCAATGCTACCAAACCTTCCGCAGTGCCGCATGCCGAAGTCTCGTGCTAAAATGGCGCATCTCTGAATTACGAATGCTGCGGAGGGCCTGATGAAGATTACGCCCGGCAAACAGAAGGGGCTGAAAGCGGTGTCGGACGCGCGCGGCGTGATCGCCGCGGCAGCGATGGACCAGCGCGGCTCGCTGAAGAGCGCGATCGCGAAAGATAAGGGCATTGACAAGAAAGACGTGCCCGCGCAGATGCTGGAGGAGTTCAAGACGATCGTCACGCGCGTGTTGACGCCGCACGCCAGCGCGATTCTGCTTGATCCGGAGTATGGTTTGCCGGCAGCACGAGCGCGCGCGAAAAATGCCGGGCTGCTGCTCGCATACGAAAATAGCGGCTACGACAACACGCGCCCCGGGCGCCTGCCGGACCTGCTGGACATCTGGTCCGTGCACCGGCTGGTCGGAGCGGGCGCGGATTGCATCAAGATTTTGCTGTACTACACGCCCTTCGATCCGCCCGAGGTGAACGACATCAAACACGCATGGGTGGAACGCATCGGCGGAGAATGCACGGCGTCCGACGTGCCGTTTTTTCTGGAATTTGTGGGCTACGTGGAGAACGGCGACGAGAAGGGAATCGAGTACGCGAAACAGAAGCCCGAAATCGTGCGCAAGAGCATGGAGGAATTTTCCAAGCCGCAATACGGCGTGGACGTGCTCAAGGTGGAAGTCCCGGTGAACATGGCTTTTGTGGCCGGCACGAAATCGTGCAAGGGTGATTCGGCGTACACGCGCGATCAGGCCAAGGAACATTTCCGCCGCGCCGCCGCTGCCGCGAAAAAACCGTTCATTTACCTTTCCGCAGGCGTGAACAACGACGTTTTTGCTGAGACACTCGATCTAGCCGCCGAATCCGGCGTGGAGTTTTCCGGCGTGCTGTGCGGCCGCGCCACGTGGAAAGACGGCATCCCCATTTACGGCAAGCAAGGCCCGAAAGCGCTGGAAGACTGGCTGAGCGACCAAGGCGTGAAGAACATCAACAACGTGAACTCGCGCCTCACCGCCGCGAAGCCGTGGTACAGCTTCTACGGCGCCACCTCCGCCGCCGCGCTCGGCGACTAAGCGCACTTTCGTAAGTATTCAGTGGCAATCGAGAAACGGGGCTGCTGACGCGAGGACCTCCCAAAATCTGTTAGCTGTTTAGGCGAAAAGCAGATCCCTCGGTGCGTCCCGCGCCCGCCAAACTGCGGCGGGAAGGAAAAAGCGTGGGACTCCGTTCGGGATGACACGTGATTGTCTTTTTCGTTGTACTGCGAAGGGTCGCCTCGAGCCGCGGCAGTGTCGCGACGCGGCGGTGGGCACGATCAGCTATTTGCCAGCACCTGATACTGCTCGGTCGTTAATGGCACGACGGAAAGCCTTCCTTGGCGCACCAGAGGCGAATTGGCGAAGAGCTTGTTGGCTTTGATTTCCGCAAGTGGCGTTGGCTTGGCCAGCGGTTGTCCCACAGCAATCTTCACACGCGGATTCTTGGGGTCCGTGGCATCCACGGACACAACCGATGCCGTGCCTACCGCGCTCCTAACCTCGCCCGATTCGTAGATGATCAGCTTCGCACTGGGTGTCATCTCGCGCAGATTTTTTACCGCGGCCGGATTCGATATGCCATCCCAGAAAGTCGCCTTGTCACGCTGCAGATCCGCGAACGAATACTCGGACGGCTCGGTTTTCAGAAGATACGCCGCAGACATTTGATCCACCTCCGAGTTTGACGCCGCACATTCTACATCGATGCGTAAATTAGCTTCGGATCAGAAGCCATGCCGCCGCCCGAAAGCTCTATCTCGACCCGTGGTCATCGATCTGGCGGCGCGCTCGATTCACATGGGGAGTGCGGTTCCACGATGAAGACCGGAACAAGCCGGAGGCCTTCGCTTGCGGCGAAAAGCAGCGAGGACTGTGGGTCGAACTCAACGTTGAGATTTACGGTCGCTTCGGGAAGCACTCGAAAGAAGCCGCCAGTGATGTGGTCCGAAGGAACTTGAACCTGAGACGACTGGTGATCCAGGACGAGCGCTCGGACTCCGCCATCGGACATGACGATGCAGTTGAAGCCCACGCTACCACAGGCGTTTTCCTCAGGAATCGATTCATCGGTTGCCGGCTGATTGGAGGCCAAGCGCAAGCGGATTTGGCGGTACGCATCCGCGGGGACGGCGACGTCCTCAAACGCGCTCCTTTCGCAGGATTCCACGTTGCGCGCGAGCAAGTCGACTTGTTCCGGTTGGGTCGCCAATTTCGGAGCCAATTCTCGCCAGTCCGGCGAATCGTCGTCGGCGAGGGCGCTCGCGATGGCCTCAATGCCGCGAAGCGTAACGTAAATGTGCCGGATCTTCGCTGGCGCTGCTTCTGCGGAGGCGCCGGAAGCCGTAGGAGACGCGCTTATACTCACGCGTACCGTACCGGTGGCACTGTTCAGCTGGCAACTTGGAGCGTTCGTGCTCGTCGAAATCGAGCCGCCAGGGTTGGAGACAAATACGAAGCAATAGTTGCTGCAACCAAATAAGCTCAGGCAGAAAAGTAGCTCGGCGAGAAGGCACGTTCGAGAGGGTGCGTTTGCGCCCCGGTAAGAATTCCAGCTCCGCATGGAAGGGCCTCAATGGGCGGATTATGTGCCCGCGAAACAGGGCAGTCAAGTCGGCGGTGATGGTCGCACGGTTCATTGCTGTTGCCGCTGAAAGTCATCTCATAGATGGGCGACCCGGAAGGGCGGGGCTTCAGCCCCGCCGTCAAGCGCAGTAAAGAAAGGGGCTTTAGCCCTTGAAGCCGGGTTCGCGCGGCGCGTTCTGGTTCCGCCCTTACGTTCACTTCTACTTCCATTCGAGGGTTTGCTTCAGGCCGCCGATCTGGACGTTGAAGAGGCCCGGCTCGACGACGCGTTTGTTCTCGGCGTTGACAAAGGAGAGGTCTTCGGGGCCGAGTTCGAAGGTGTAACGGCGGGTTTCGCGTGGCTGCAGCTGTATTTTCGCGAAGCGCTTCAGGCGTTTTAGGGGCGGAGTGAAGCTGGCGTCTTGTTCGTTCAGATAGAGCTGCACCACTTCCTTGCCCGCACGATCGCCAGTGTTTTTCACCGTGATTGCCACTTGAATCTTCTGGTTGCCTGATGCTGCGGGCGGCGATACCTGCAAATCCGAATACGCGAATTGTGTGTAGCTCAGGCCGTAGCCGAATTCAAATTGCGGGGCGTAGAGCGAGGCGGTGGCGCCTTCGGCTCCTTCCAGTGTTTTGTGATCGTACGTGAATAGCATGTTGGCGTAGCGCGGATAGGTGATGGGAAGTTTGCCGCTGGGATTTACGTCGCCGAAAAGAATGTCGGCAATCGCTTGTCCGCCTTCGTTGCCGGGATTGTAGGCCATCAGAATTGCGCTCGCGCCGCTGGCGATGGGGCGGATGATGCGCGGACGGCCTTCGGTGAGAACCAGAATCACGGGCTTGCCGGATTCGAGCATTTTCTCGGCGAGATGAATTTGCGCGTCGGGGAGGGCAAGGTCCGCGATGTTGCCGGGTGTTTCGGCATTGGCCCATTCTCCGAGGCAGACTACGATCGCGTCAACATTTGCTGCTGTTGCTGCCGCGGCAGCTTGCGTGATGTCTGTTTCCTGGTCGAAGCTGGCGCCGGGGACGTAGGTCACGTGGTCCGCGCCAATTTTCTGGCGGATGGCGCCAAGGGTCGTCGCGTATCCCTGCGTGGGGTACGCGGAGGTTTTGTTGCCCTGCCAGGTATAGCTCCAGCCGTTGTCCAGAGGGATGAGCGAATCGGCGTCTGGGCCCGTGACGAGCACTCGCGCGGTTTTCGCAAGCGGCAGAGTGCGGTTTTCGTTTTTCAGCAGTGTGATGGATTCTTGCGCGGCTGCCACGCTGGCCTGGCGCGATTCGGGCGAGCCGAGAGTGACCTTCGAATCGATCCCGCGCAGCGGATCGCTGAACAATCCCAGCTGATATTTCAGCGTGAGAATGCGGCGCACGGCCTCGTCAACGCGACTCACGGGCACGCTGCCTTCTTGCACCAGTTGCAGCAGCAAATCGCTGAAGCGGTAATCTTTCGGGACCATGCTCATGTCAATCCCGGCGAGAATGGCGATGCGCGTCGCTTCTTTTTCCGTGGCGGCGATGTGGTGCGCCGTTACGAGGCGCTCGATGTCCTGCCAGTCCGAAACCACCACGCCTTGGAATCCCAATTCATCGCGCAGAACCGTTTTCAGCAGGTAGCTATTGGCATGGCCGGCGATGCCGTTTACTTCGCCGGAATTTACCATCACGGTGTGCGCGCCAGCTTTTACGGCAGCTGCGAAAGTGGGCAGAAAATATTCGCGCAGCGTGGATTCCGGAATTAGCGCGGGGCTGCGGTCGCCGCCAGTGGTGGGGTAGCTGTATCCGATGTAATGCTTCAGCGAGGAACTGACGTGCGACGAACTGGAAATGTCGTCGCCTTCGTAGCCGCGGACCGTGGCTAGGCCCATTACTGTGGCGAGGTAGGCATCTTCGCCGAATGTTTCGTAGAGACGCGGCCAAAGCGGCTGGCGGCCGACGTCCAGCACGGGAGAAAACGCCCACGGGATGCCAGCTTTGCGCGTCTCGGCGGCGGAGATTTGACTGCCGCGCAGCATCAGCTCGGGATTCCACGTCGCGGCCATCGCCAGCGGCTGGGGAAAGAGCGTGCCGCCTTCCATGTAGGTGGTGCCGTGAATCGAATCAATTCCGTAGAGCACGGGTATTTGCAGGCGAGTGTATTTCGCTTCGGCTTGGATGGTGCGCTGAATTTCGTGCCACTTTTCCAGGGAGAGAGCCTGGTCATAGACGTTGATAATGGAGCCGACGCCATATTCCGCGATCGCCTTGTGCAACTTTTCGGGGTTGATGCGGATATCCTGATCTTTACCGTCAACGATTGTCTCGACGGTCAGCTGCGTCATCTGCCCGACTTTTTCTCTCAGCGTCATCTGCGCGAGCAGCTTGTCAACGGCGGGTGCGAAGTTGCTAGCGGAGGGGCCTGCGGGCGTCATGTGCGATTGCAGGAACGCTTGGCTGTCCACGTCGTCGGAAGGATGATCCGCTAGACGGTCCGTGGCGGGATCCTCTGCGCCAAGGAAACTCCATGCACCTGCGAACAGCACAGCAATAACGATTATGTAGAGGACCAAACGAGGCTTCGGCATTCGCATCTCCCGCCCGGCATGATACATGTGCGCGACGGCCAGTTCCACGTGCGATTTTGCGTAGGAGGTGGTGAGGGCTGGTTGCTTGTTGTTCAGTGCGCAGGAGGGCGCCGCTTCACAACGCGACCGGACGAGCGGAAAAGGAATCCCTTAGGACTTTGCTCCCTTCGAACGTTGCGGCTTGAAAGAACCGTTGAGGGCGACCGCGTGGCGAACGAGCGCCTTAAAGGCGGGCTCGTCAACTTCTTCTCCTTCATGGATGTCAATCGCGCGGCGTACCTTTCCGTCGAGGCTCGAGTTGAAAAGGCGCGCCGGATCTTTCAGAAACGCACCCTTGGCGAAGGTAAGCTTCACGACCTTCTTGTAGGTCTCGCCAGTGCAGATGAGGCCGTCGTGCGACCACACAGGAGTGCCCCACTTCCACTCCTCGATTGCGTCCGGATCTGCCGCCTTGATGAGCTTGCGCATTCTGCCGAGGGTTTTTCCGCGCCAGTCGCCGAGTTCGGCGATTCTGTCCGAGATGAGCTCCGATGCCGGCTGTCCTTGGCTCGCGCCTGACTTTTTCATGTTCTTATCCTTAACTGACGTTTGCCGCGGGAAACAGGACGCCGATGGTGCGACTTTGTGGTCGCAGCGCCCACGACGCCACAGTAAGACCAGCAATCAAGAGAGGGGCGACGACGTGAAAGGCGTAAGCGCCGTAGCCGCCGACTGCAGCACAGGATATGGCCGCGCCTGTCAGGTCGAAGAAAATGCCGGCATACGCCCATTCCTTGAGCCGCGGAAAACGCGGCACGAGTATGGCAATGGCCCCAAGCACTTTCCAAAACCCGATGATGGCAAAGAAGTACATTGGATAGCCAAGTCGGGGCACCACGCCATGGGGGTTGCCCTTAAATTGCGCTATCTGGACAATGCCCCCGCTCATAAAGGTCGCTAGGAGCACGGTAGTCGTCCAATAAGCAATGTTTTTCGCTTTCATAATCAGTCCAACCTCCTTGGTCAAACTCTCCTTTTTCCAACATCCGTCAGTCCAGTGCTTCTCAGTCCAACCCTCCAACGACACGCTCCATGTTGCCGATGAACTTCGTCCAACCGTAGGTCGCGCCCTTATAGGCGGCGTCTGTTTCCGAGCGGAAACCGGTTTGCTCCATGCGGAGATGGGTGCCGACCGTGGTCGGCGTCAACGTCCAGGTGACGACGGTCTTCGTTCCCATAGTGGCCCAGCTATAAGAGAGCCGTGAATTCGGTTCGATCACCAGGACTTCACTGTCGATGACGCCGTCCCAGCCCGGAACAGGCGTCGAGCGGAAGCTGAACTGGTGGCCGACGGCCGGCTGAAAATCATTCTTCATCAGCCATTCTTCTATCAACGGGCCCTGCGTCAGCGCGCGCCAGATTTTTTCCGGCGGATGCGGCATTTCGCGTTCGATCACGAGCGAGAGTGAGGCTGCGGGTTCGGTCATTGGTCCATCCTTTTCAGAAGAGATTCGAGACGATCAAAACGGTCGTGCCAGAAGGCGGCATACAGTCCCATCCAGTCGAGCATCGGTTTCAAGGCTTGCGGTTGCGCGCTGTAGTGGGTCTCGCGTCCGGTGCGACGATCGCGTACCAGCCTGGCATGCTTTAGGATTCCCAGGTGCTTGGAGACTGCCGGCTGTGATACGCCGGCGCGGGCTGTAAGGGCGCGGACGTTTTGTTCACCGTCGCGTGCAAGGTGTTCGAAGATGGCGCGACGGGTGGGGTCGGCTAGGGCAGCGAAAACGTGGTCGGTTGTGACTTGGGCTTGCATAGCGGGAATCATAACCATACGGTTATGGGTTGTCAAGCGCAAATTTGCGCAGGCTGTGAATCATTTTGCGGATCGCTTCGGCAAACGCGGCCGCGGCAGAAGTGTTTCTTCCTTGACCCCTTTTATGGACTTACCGGGAGTCATGCTTGGATTGGCCGAATCATACTCATACCCGAAGGGTCATTTCGATTCTGAAGGCCTCCGACATCTTCAGGAAACGGGTGCCGTTACAGCACGGGTCGGGTGCTAGAACACCCTCCGCGTTTGCGAACTTCGAAGGAGTGCAGCTCAAGTTTCCAAGCTCATCACCATTCGCCGCTAAATTCATTGTAGGATCGATGCACGAATCGAATGTCGACCTCATGACGCGATTCATTCTCATTACCTGCCTCTGGACCGTTGCGGCCGGCATCGCTTCCTCTCAAACGCTGAAGGTTGTCCCCGCTAGTGTATTGGTGGACGAAACCGCCGTGATTCGCGCCGAAGGACTCGCACCCAACGAGCACGTTTCGATCCGGGCCGAATTGGTCGACGGAGCGAACCAGCCCTGGTCTTCGGAGGCGGAGTTCCTAGCGGACCCCGGAGGCGCGGTCGATACTTCCAAGCAAGCGCCTGTGAAAGGCTCTTACAGCGGAGTTTCTGCGATGGGCCTCGTCTGGTCCATGAAGCCAAAGGCTAAACACGTGCCGTCGTACGACCCGCCGCGAGACTTGGGCGCGCAGGTGATCGAATTCCAGCTCTTCAGAAGTGGAAAGCAAGTGGCGATCGCCCAGCTGGCACAGCTCAGTATCGCCGATGGGGTACGGCGCATCACCATCGATGGACAACTCCACGGCGTGCTTCTCCTGCCAAACTCGACCGGGCCGCATCCAGGCGTGCTAGTCGTGGGAGGGAGCGAAGGAGGCATGCCGCTCCGTAAGGCTGCATGGTTGGCTTCGCGGGGATACGCTGCGCTCGCTCTCGGCTACTTCCGCTACGATGACCTGCCGCCTCTACTCGAAGCTATCCCGCTGGAGTATTTCAGCAGTGCGCTCGCGTGGATGATGCAGAGGCCGGAAATCTCGGGTGACCGCGTCGCCGTTGTGGGAACCTCGCGGGGCGGCGAACTGGCACTGCAGTTGGGGTCAATGTTTCCCGAGATCAAGGCGGTTGTCGCGTACGTCCCGGCCAACGTACGCTATGCGGCTTGCTGCGGCGACACACGGGTCCCATATGCCTGGACGTGGCAGGGGCAGCCGCTGTCATTTGTGAACACGCGAGCGCTCCGGGAACCCGGCGCGTCGGTGTTGAACGGAGTGATCGCAGTTGAGCGCACCCACGGCCCAATCCTGCTCATCGCTGGAGACGACGATGGAGTGTGGGACTCGTCAGGTATGACCGATGCCGTTGTAAGCCGCCTGAAACAGGCTCACTTCTCGTTTTCCTACGAACGCCTGAGATACGCTCACGCTGGGCACCGGGCTGGCCGGCCCGAGATCGTTCCCACTCAGCACGGTGGCGTCAGGAATCCCACTTCGCAACGAGAAGAAAACCTTGGTGGGAATGCACAAGGCGACGCTGAATCGTCACTCGACGCCATTCCTAAGGTGCTGGAGTTTCTCCGCCAGAGCCTTGGCGAACCCCAGTCCAACGCCAGATTCCGATGGAGCCGTGAAGGATTAACAACTCACATGGAACAGACGAAAAATGACGCCATTGTGGCGTCATCATTTTTACGGACACTCGGCTGCGCCGATGCTCCGTGCAATGGTGTTCCATCCGCTTCAGTTCAAGCACCGTCCTTGATCCGAAGCAACCTCTCTGAATGCAAGCAGTAGCTTCTTCAGCGGAGATTGGTTCGACCTTCAAAGTAATTTTCATATGCATCATCGGAGTCGGTCGGCACGCGGGCGGCAGCATTCCGAACGGCCACGAAAAATCCGGTGCGGTAGGTTCGCGAGCTTGGTGGAAAAGAGTTTCAACTGATAAACGCCGACAACCTCATCCACATCGGCTCCCACGTCGTACTACAGCGAACGTGAACTTTGGCGCGACGGCAATGAATACCAAACCGAAAACAACCACTCCAGCGCCAGAATTCATATCAAACTCGCCGCTAACAACTAGCGGCAGAATCAGCAATTTTGCGACGGAAAGTAGCTAGGGCAGCGTTCCGGTTGGTTTGGCCGTAGTGAGCGATTTTGGCTTTTGTTTTCAATGCAACGCGGGTTCAAGCTTAGCGCCGCGTTGACCGATTGAGATCGCCGCCGTAATCGGAAACTGACCCGCTACCTCCGTTTATGAGTGTTTGCGCAAGTGTTCGCTTTCCGCTAAAATGAATGTTTCAGCATGTGCGCGCGAGGCGCCCTGAGGCGTTGCCCGCACATCGACTCGTAGGGCACCCGGACACCCAGAGGGAATGGCGGACCAAAACCACAGCAGCACACTAGCCTTCGACGCCGCCGACGAGTACCGCCCGGAAGCACCACCGCCCCCTGAAATTCCCGCGTGGAAAGACGGCAGCATCCGCATTGGGATACACACGTCCATAGCAGGTGACATCAGCAGCTCCCTTGAGATCGCGTACGGCCTGGGCGCGAACGCGCTGCAGATTTTTTCCTCCAGTCCGCGCATGTGGAATCGCGGCGGGATGCGCATCGCCGAAGCCGAGGCTGCGCGGTTTCGCGCGCGGCGCAAAGAACTGGGCCTGGGGCCGCTGGTCATCCATGATAATTACCTGATTAACCTGGCTTCGCCGAATCCGGTACTGCGCACGCGCTCCGTGCAAGCGTTTCACCAGGAATTGGTGCGCGCGATCGCCTTGGGCGCGGATTATCTGGTGGCGCATCCCGGCAGCGGACGCGAGAGCACGCCGCTGGCGGCTGTTGCAGCTATTGCGCAGGGATTGAAGCAGGCCGCGCGCGGGCTGAAGCTCGGCGACCTGAAAATTCTGCTCGAAAATACCGCAGGGCAGGGGACTTCGATTGGCTCCCGCTTCGAAGAACTGCGCGCGATTCTGGATTCTTCGCCCGATCTGCCGTTGGGGATCTGCATAGACACCGCGCACACCTTTGCCGCGGGTTGGGATCTGCGCACCGCGGAAGGGCTCGAGCAGACGCTGCAGGCGCTCGAGCGCACCGTAGGCCTGGACCGTGTGTACGTGGTCCATGTGAATGATTCGAAGACGCACGTGGGTTCGCGCGTGGATCGTCACGAACATATCGGCAAGGGCAAAATTGGCCTGGAAGCTTTCGGGCGCATCCTGAATCATCCGCTGCTCGCCGCGCGCGCTTTTATTCTGGAAACGCCCATTGACGCGCCAGGCGACGACCGGCGCAATGTCGCGACGCTGTGGAAACTGCTGGGACGAGTGGTGACGGCGAACGGCGACGGCATGAAGCCACGGCCGCATAGCGCGAAGAAGGCCAAGTCCGCAAAAGCGGGTGCCTCGCGGCGTGCGAAAACGAATTCCAAAACGAAAAAGAAGGCAAAATCGAAATCACGCTCGCGAGGGAAGTGAACTTGGCCGATTCCGACCACAAACATGCAAATTACGATCCCGCGCAAATCGAAGCAAAGTGGCAGAAAGTGTGGGAAGAACAACAAGCCTTTAACGCCGTAGATAACGACCCTTCACGCCCCAAATATTACATGCTCGAGATGTTGCCTTATCCCTCCGGCACTATGCACATGGGACACATGCGCAATTACACCATCGGCGACGCAGTGGCGCGCTACAAACGCACGCGCGGATTCAACGTGCTGCACCCCATGGGCTGGGACGCGTTCGGCTTGCCGGCGGAAAACGCGGCGATCAAGAACGGCACGCACCCGCGCGAATGGACCCAGGGCAACATCGCAGAATTCCGTCACGTAATGCGCCGCTTCGGATTCAGTTACGACTGGCGCCGCGAAATTTCCACCTGCGAGCCGGAATATTATCGCTGGAATCAGTGGCTTTTTCTGCGCATGTTCGAGAAGGGCATCGCGTTCCGCAAGAAGAGCAAAGTAAACTGGTGCCCGGAGTGCGCGACGGTGCTGGCGAACGAGCAGGTGATTGACGGTTACTGCTGGCGGCACGAAACGACGCTGGTGGAAGTGCGCGAACTGGAGCAGTGGTTCTTCCGCATCACACAATACTCCGACGAGTTGCTCGCGGACATGAAGCAGCTGGAGGACGGCTGGCCGGAGCGCGTTCTGGCGATGCAGCGGAATTGGATTGGCAAATCGCAGGGCGCGCGCGTGAAATTTGGCGTAGTGCAGATGGATGGCGTGGCGGTGGAAGTTTTTACCACGCGCATTGATACGATTTACGGCGCTTCGGCGCTTCTTATTTCCGCTGGTCATCCCAAGCTCGACGAGCTTCTCACTGGTGTGCCCGGACAGGGTGCCCTGAACGCCCAACTGAAAACCATGCGCCAGAAAAGCGTGCGCGCAGCGGATATCGCATTGGCGGAAAAAGAGGGATTTTTCACGGGGCGGTTCGCAGTGAACCCGTTTTCGGGCGGGCATGTGCCCATCTGGGTGGCGAATTTTGTGCTGGCTGAATATGGCACGGGCGCGGTGATGTGCGTGCCGGCGCACGATGAACGCGATTACGAATTCGCGGAAAAATATCATTTGCCGGTGAAAATTGTGGTGCAACCGAAAACCGGAGTGCCGCTGCGCGTTGATCGCATGAGCGAAGCCTTCACGGAGTATGGGCGCGTGGTGGATTCGGGCCCGTACGATGGTCTGACCACCGAACAGGCGCAGGAAAAAATGACCGCCGACGCAAAGTTGAAAGGCTTTGGCGCGGGCGAGACGACTTACCGGCTGAAAGATTGGGGCGTTTCGCGCCAGCGTTATTGGGGCACGCCGATTCCGATCGTGTACTGCGAAAAAGACGGTATCGTTGCGGTGCCGGACGATCAGTTGCCCGTGCGATTGCCGGAAAATGTGACGCTCACGGGGCAAGGGCAGTCTCCGCTCGCTGGCTCGCCGGAGTTTGTGAACACCACCTGCCCGAAGTGCGGCGGCCCGGCGCGGCGCGAAACGGACACGATGGACACGTTCGTTGATTCTTCCTGGTATTTTTACCGTTACACCGACCCGCACAATAGCTCCGCGCCCTTCGACAAAGAAAAAGTGCGTTACTGGTTTCCGATTGACCAGTACGTCGGCGGAATCACGCACGCCATTTTGCATCTGCTGTATTCGCGATTTTTCTGCAAGGTGATGCGCGACATCGGCCTGGTGAATCACAATGAGCCGATCTCGCGTCTGTTTACTCAAGGCATGGTGCAGAAGGGCGGCGTCGCGATGTCCAAATCGCGCGGCAATGTGGTGGGCGCGATCGAGATGGCCGATAAGTACGGCTGCGATACCGGCCGTCTATATACCTTGTTTGCCGCGCCTCCGGAAAAGGATCTGGAGTGGAGCGAAGAAGCCATCGAAGGTTCGGCGCGCTTCCTGAATAAAATGTACCGGCTGGTTTCGAAACATGCCGAGCGATTGCGCGGGATTCAAACCGATCTGACGCAGCAGACGGATTTGACGAGCGCGACAGCGAAGGAAAAATTGCTGGTGCGTAAGGTGCATCAGACGCTGAAGCGCATCACCAATGATTTTGAGGTGCGCTGGCACTTCAACACTTCGGTCTCGCTGCTCATGACGCTGGCAAACGAGATTCACGCGCAGGAGCCTCTCGACGTCGAGCTCAGCCCGATGATTTTGAAGCGCGTGCTGGAAGCGCTGGTGCTGATGCTTTCGCCCATGGCGCCGCACATCGCGGAGGAGTTGTGGCAGATGCTGGGTCACCAGACCAGCTTGGCGCGCGAGAAGTGGCCCCAGTATCGCGAAGATCTGGCGCGCGAAGAGCAGTTTGAGGTCATCATCCAAATCAACGGTCGCCTGCGCGGGAAGATTCTCGTCGAAGACGATCTGAGCGAGGACGAAACTTTGAATCGCGCGCTGACTGATCCGCGTATTGCGGTGTTGATTGCCGGCAAGCAAGTGACGAAGACGGTGGTGGTGTCGCGAAAGCTAGTAAATATTGTGTTGAGGTAGAACGTGGGCGTGCCGAAGCTGTGTTGGTGGATCGTTTTTTGCTGCTGGGACTGATTTTCGTCCCACCCAACATGATTTTGCGACGGCGGAAAAGCGTTGGATATAAAACCGAACCCTTCGATTGGACAGCGAACGGAAAATTAAATCTGCCAATCGAATATTTGAAGATTCGAAATCAGCATGGCTGGTCGCCGTGGCCAGTCTATCTGATGGTGCTAATGCTTCTCGCGGGCATAGGGTTTATCTTGCTAGGCTTGGCATAGCCGAGCTAGACGGGGAGAAGGGGCGTGGGTAAATGGCATTGACCGGCGGATCCGCAGCGCAGCAGCAAGCCGGAGGCACGGTGAGCACGCGACAGGGAATTGTGGTCCTGGATTTCGGGGGGCAGTACACGCAACTGATCGCGCGGCGCATCCGCGAGCAGCAGGTATTCGCCGCGATATTGCCGTGCACCGCGAAGCTGGAGGAAATCCGCGCGCACGAGCCCGTGGGCATCGTCCTTTCCGGCGGGCCTAGTTCCGTGTATGACAAAGACGCTCCGCTTTGCGATCCCCAAGTGCTGCAACTGGGCGTGCCCGTGCTGGGCATCTGTTACGGCATGCAGTGGCTCACCCATTCACTAGGTGGTAAAGTAGCGCCCGCCGCCCGCCGCGAATACGGTCCGGCACAACTGGACATGGCGTGCGCTTCGAAATTATTCAATGGCATTCCCGACCATCTGAAGATCTGGAACAGCCATGGCGATCACGTCGTTGAAGTTCCCGCGGGTTTCGCCATCACCGGGCGCACGGACAACGCCATTGGCGCCGTCGAGAACACCGAAAAGCGGATTTATGGCGTGGAATTTCATCCCGAAGTAAATCACACCGATCGCGGCACGGAGATTCTGCAGAATTTCATTTTCGCGATATGCGGCGCAAAGCAAAACTGGAATCGCGCCGGCTTCATCGCCGCGAGCGTGGAAGCGATTCGGAAGCAAGCCGAAGGCGCCCGCGCCATCTGTGCGCTTAGCGGAGGAGTGGATTCGGCGGTCGCTGCCGCGCTGGTCCACCGCGCCATCGGCGATCGCCTGATCAACGTGTTCGTGGATACCGGCCTGCTGCGCGGCGACGAATATCGCGAGACGCTGGAGCTGTTGCGCGACCGTCTGGGCCTCATCGTGATTGGCGTGGACGCTTCCGAACGTTTTCTGGGGAAGCTCGCGGGCGTCACGGACCCTGAGCAAAAGCGGAAAATCATCGGCAACGAATTCATTTCGGTGTTCGTCGAAGCGCAACGCAAATTGCTGCAGAACACCGCGGGCCTGCCGGTGAAGTTTCTCGTGCAGGGCACACTCTATCCGGACGTGATCGAATCTGTCTCCGTGAAGGGGCCGTCCGCCGTCATCAAGTCGCATCACAACGTCGGCGGCCTCCCGGCAGACATGCCCTTCGGCCTGATCGAGCCGTTGCGCGACTTGTTCAAAGACGAGGTGCGCCAGATTGGCCGCGAATTGGGCCTGCCCGAGGAAATTCTGGTGAAACATCCGTTCCCCGGACCGGGTCTGGCCGTGCGTCTGCTGGGAGCCATTACGCGCGAGCGGCTGGAAACATTACGAGCCGCCGATGCCGTGGTCGTAGAAGAAATCCGGCGCGCAGGACTATACGAAAAGGTATGGCAGGCGTTCGCGGTGCTATTGCCGGTGCAGAGCGTGGGAGTGATGGGGGACGGAAGGACGTACGGATACACCATCGCTGTACGCGTCGTGGACTCGCTGGACGCAATGACCGCTGATTGGACCAGACTGCCGCGCGAAGTGCTCGAACGGATTTCTGCGCGCGTCGTGAACGAAGTTCCCGGCGTGAACCGGGTCGTTTACGACATCAGCTCGAAACCGCCGAGCACCATCGAGTGGGAATAGAGCAGGCGCCGCAAAAGAAATCCAAGGCAGCGGATTCTTAGCGGTTAGCCATTTTCTGAGCCATGTACATCAGCAAGCGACGGTCGCCTTCGTCAATACGGCCAAGCAACCGGCGGAAGCGGCCCAGAGCCCGAGCATCTTTCCCACGGCTTCCCCACGCGATATCGTCGGCCGACTTCCGCTTGGGAAGGTTCGGCAGCACGGGTGGTTCTTCGCCGTCGTAGAAAAGCTGGTAGAGCGGGACTTCCATGGCCCGCGCCAACTTTTCCAGCGTGTCGATCGCCGGAACGGTGTGGCCGTTCTCGACGCGCGAAATATAACAGCGCAGAAGCCCAGTGCGCTTCTCGATGTCGCCTTGGGAAAGTTTCTTTGTTTCACGGAGCAGACGGATGCGTTCACCGATTATCATGGGCGGTATTGTCACATGATAAGCTATCTCCCGCAACAAGCTATTTTTGGGGAGCTTAAAATTTCAGGTGTAACCAGAATCGCATGCCCAACGTCCCAAAGAATATGGCAGCCACTGCTTCGGCGCTATCGCTCCCGGTGAGCCGGCGGGAGAAAGGCGAAGAAGAAAGGCAACTGGTCCGGTTGGCCCAGAGCGGCGAAGAGGCCGCTTTCGAGGAGCTGATCCGGCGCCACCAGCAACGTGTGTTCGGGCTGGTGAGTGGGATTCTGCGCCGACGCGAAGACGTGGAAGACGTGGTGCAGCAGGTGTTTTTGAAGGTATTCGTTTCGTTAAAACGCTTCGATCAGCGCGCCGCTTTTTCCACCTGGCTGTATAAGATATCGGTGAACGAGTGCTGGGATTACCTGCGCAAGAAAAAAGTCCGCCCGCTGGTGTATGAGGCGGACCTTTCGGAGGAACAAGTCTCGCGGCTGGATGGAGTGGTTTCGGCCGACCAGCCGCGGGCGAGTTCCAGCGACCGGGCAGAAGCGCGCGATCTTCTCGAGCGCATGATGGAAAAATTGCCGGAGCAGGACCGGGAGTTGCTGGTGCTGAAAGAAGTAGAAGGATTTTCGGTGCAGGAGCTGGCGGAAATTCTCGACCTCAACGTGAATACGGTGAAAGTGCGACTGTTCAGGGCTCGTGCTCGTTTGATGGACGTGTATCGGCGTCGCCTCCATTCCAAGCTGGCTGGGGCAGCTGGGCCAGCGGAAGATAAGGAAGGAAAAGGAAAATGAGCATGAATGCAGAAAACAGGAACACGGAAAATAATTACGCAGCTTGTCCGCGGTACGAAGCTGCGCTGGAAGATCATCTCCAGGGCGTGCTGCGCGGGCCGGAAGCGGTGATACTCGCCGAGCATTTGCGGAGTTGCACGGGATGCCGCGCGGCGTTCGAAGACGCTGCGGTCAGCGCGCGTTTGCTGGCCATCGCTGAGCCTGCGCCCGATCCCGGTGCGGGATTCAGCCGGATCGTGATGGCGCGCGTCCGCCGGCAGCTGCAGTTGAACGAAGGCAAATCCATCTGGCGTCCCGTCGTGTCAGTGGCGTGGCGCTTTGCGGCTACAGCGGCTTTCGCGCTGTTGATGCTGGTTTCGTTCGACCTGGGCCGCCAGAGCCAAGTGCAATCGGATCAATCCATCGTGGCGGAAAATCACGTACCGGAGATTGCTCCGGACCGGCCGTCGCTGCCGGCGAATCGTGATGAAGTGATATTAATGATGGCGGATACGAGCCATGGAAAACAGTAAAACACGGCGCGAAGCGGCTTTTCTGGTGTTCGTGGTTTTCCTGCTGGGCGTGCTGCTCGGCGGACTGGGAAATCACTTATGGGGTGAACGCGTGTGGGGTCGGCAAAATTCGCCCGGCGCGCCGACGCGCGACCAGTTGGTGAACGACCTGACGCACGAACTACAGCTAACGCCCGACCAGCAGCAGCAGCTGGGCGCGATCGTGGACGACACGCGCGCGAAAATCCATGCAGCTTATGAGCCGGCAGATGCGCAGCGTGAGGAACTCCGGCAGCAGGGCCGCGCGCGCATTCGCGCGATCTTGACGCCCGAGCAACTGCCCAGA